>JGI994J12354_10000072_pt1 | contig 87667 bp, 87 predicted proteins | sample IntmicLarv3ML3BL_FD_12354 | JGI IMG/M metagenome (IMG submission 12354) | reverse complement strand
TTTCAAAGTCATAAATCATTAAATGAATCAACGCAAGGATTTAGAGAACAAGTTTATTGTAAAAATATTTTATATACATATAATCCATTATTAAATTTTGCGATGAGTAATGCGGTTGTAAGAACGAACAACGGTTTAATCAAAGTGGACAAAGATGCAAACACGAAACGAATTGACCCTGTAGACGCAATACTATGTGCTTTTAAATTAGCACTATATCATATTTTTGGCGGCTCTTATGAAGAAAAAATTAATGAGTGGCTAGATAACGAGGAGTGGTAAAATGAAACTAACAGCGAGAATCAAAAACGCAGTGTCAGCATTTAGAGCCCCGCCAATCGACCTAAACGATGAAAGATTATTGGACTGGCTGGGAATTACAAGCCGAGACAAACGAAAGGTGGCAGAGATAACATACTTTACTTGTTTAAAAATGCTGTCCGAGACAATGGGGAAATTGCCATTGAAGTATTACCAAGAGATTGAGCGGGGAAAGATTAGAGCGATTCCTGACGAAATGACAAAGATTTTACAATTTAGACCCAATCCATTAATGACACCAACGACATTTTGGGCTTCGGTGGAGCTAAATTGCCAACACCACGGCAATGCTTATGTTTGGTTAAGAAGCGAAAGACCAAGAGATAGATATGGCGGAGAGTACAAACCTCTTGATATGTGGTTGATGCCAACAACGGATGTTCAAGTAGTCATGGATGATAAGGGGACATTTGGCGATAAGGGTAGATTGTATTATCAATACGGCGACAAAAGGAGTGGGGAACAACGTATATTCAATCAAGACGAGGTGTTGCATTTTAAAACATGGTACTCGCTTGATGGAATTATGGGCGAACCTGTAAGGAGTTTTATTAGCGGGGCAATTGATGGAGCATTGTCAAGCCAAGAGTTCATGAGTAATTTATACAACAATGGATTAACTGCTAGTATGGCCGTGCAATATACTGGCGATTTAAATGACGATGCAATTAAAAAGCTAGAGAAAAAATTCACAAGCAAAATGACTGGTATAGAAAATGCAGGAAAGGTAGTTCCTATTCCTATGGGACTACAAATAACACCGCTTAATATGAACTTGACCGATGCACAGTTTTTTGAGCTGAGAAAATATAGTGCACTACAAATAGCAAGTGCTTTTGGAATCAAACCAAACCAAATTAATAATTACGATAAGTCGTCTTACGTCAGCAGCGAAACACAGCAGTTGGCGTTTTTAGTTGATACAGCATCTACAAGAATGAAAGCTTATGAAGAGGAGATAAACTATAAGTGTTTGACACTCAGGAAGCAAGGAATGGGTTTTTATTACAAGTTCAATGAAAAGGCGATTTTACGAGCTGACTCTCAATCACAAATGGAGAGTTTAACAAAGGCAGTAAACAACGGTATTTATACCCCGAACGAAGCAAGGGAGTATCTTGACTTACCAAGTGAAGAGGGAGGCGACCAATTAGTGATGAATGGAAATTATATTCCACTTACAATGGTTGGGGAACAATATGGAAAGAAATGAGGAGCAAATGAAAACTATACAGTTTAATAGCCAAGGAAAAAACGTTGGCAAAATGGAGGTTATTAATCAAACTGAAACAACAGCAGAATTAAATATCTGTGGCGACATTGTATCAGATAATTGGGGGAAGTGGAGTGACGATGACACTTGCCCTAGCGATATTTTAAATTTTTTGAAAAGTCTTGATGGAGTAGAGGAAATTAATTTACATATCAATTCGGGCGGAGGTAGCGTGTTTGGCGGAATTGCTATTTACAATATGCTAAAGCAGCATAAGGCAAAAATCACAACTCATGTTGACGGTATTGCAGCGAGCATAGCTTCAGTAATAGCTTGTGCGGGTGACACGGTCATGATGCCGACAAATGGCACGTTTATGGTACACAAGCCATCGAGCCTTTATTTTGGCGAAATGAACGCGGATGAACTAAGAAAGGAAGCTGAAATCTTAGATACTTGCCAAAAGGCAATTTTACAAAGTTATATGGCAAAAGTAAAAGATGGCGTGACAGAAGAGCAAATTAATAAGTTGATTAATGATGAAACGTGGTTAATCGGCGAAAATGTGGCGGACTATTTCGATTTTAAATTTGAGGAAAGTGTAAAAGCGGTAGCTTGTAGCAGTGAATGTTTTGAACGCTATAGAAATGTACCAAAAGACTTGATTGCAGATAAGGCAGAGGCTACAGGAGTTGATATTGCAGAGTTGGCAAACACTGTGACAAAACAGGTTTTGGAAACAATTGAGGCGAAAGAAAAGGCAACAAGGGAAGAAACCAAAAACGAAATTCTTAATGGCTTGGAGCATTTCGGCTAAGTCTTATGGATAAACTGACATACGAAAAGGAAGTGTGTCGCTCATTAAACAATTATAGGAGGATTTAAAATGAACAAGAAACTACAAGAAATGCTTGATAGGATTAACGAGCAGAAAACCGAGGTGCAAAACCTTGTGGCAGAGGACAAAATCGAAGAGGCGAAAACTGCAAAAAAGGAATTGCAGAAGATGCAGGACAAGTATAACCTAGTCAAAGACCTTGAGGACAAAGAGAAAGAAGAAGTAGTAGCAAAGGTGACAACAGGAGAGGCAAAAACAGTGGGTAAAAATGATGCTATCAAAGAATTCGCTAACGCTGCAAGAAGCGGCTTTAGAATGTCAAATGCTATGAAAGAGGGGAATAACCCTGATGGTGGCTACACTGTACCCGAAGATATTTCAACGAGAATCGAAGAATACAGAGGTGCAACGGCATCACTAGTTGATTTAGTTGATGTTGAACCAGTATCGACCAACAAAGGGGCAAGAACATTTAAAAAGCGTTCACAGCAGACAGGTTTTGTGAAAGTTGGTGAGGGAAATGCGATTCCAGGCAAAAAAACACCTCAATTTGAACGTCTTGAATATGAGATTGATAAGTATGCGGGATATTTCCCAGTGACAAATGAGTTACTGGCTGATTCTGATGCAAACATTGTTAGTGTATTAACTAGGTGGATTGGTGATGAATCACGAATTACTAGAAATAAGTTAATTATTGAAATTATCAACTCTAAAACAGCAGTTGAAATTGAGGGGCTTATAGGAATTAAGAAAGTTCTTAATGTTACGCTAGGGCAGGCATTTAAGCCTACATCACGTATTATCACTAATGATGATGGATTACAATATCTTGATACCTTAGTTGATGACAAGGGTAATTTCTTGTTACAGCCCGACCCAGTGACACCTATGCAAATGGTATTGGCAGCAGGAGCGACGAGGATTCCAATTACAGTTATTCCAAATGGTGATATGCCAACAGATGATGAAAAAATTCCGTTTATCATTGGTGACTTAAAAGAGGGAATTAAGTTCTTTGATAGAAAACAACTGTCAATTATGGCATCAAATGAGGCGTCAACAGGAAACTTCAATGCTTTTGAGCAAGATATGACCTTATTTAGGGCAATCGAGCGTGAAGATTGTATTATTCGTGATGGTGAAGCATTCGTAAATGGCTACATAGTGGGGGAATAATAGGGCATAGCACACAGACGCCGACTTATACAGCAGAAAGCCTTGAGAGTATAGCTATTTCAGAAATCAAGGCTTTGGCTGAAAGTTTAGGCTATGTCATTACAGAAGCAAAGAAGGCGGATATAATTGCTGAATTCTTAGTACAGGCAGGTGATTAGATGCTAGATAAAATCAAGAGCAGAATGGGCATACATGAAAGCGTTACGATATATGACGAAGAGATAACGGGTTTAATCAGCGATGCTATTCACGACTTGGGATTTAGTGGAGTACCAAAGGCGGTTATTGACGATAAAACCGAGAGTGTGTTAATGGCAGTTGTTTTATACGTTAAGGCTAATTTTGGAAACGACCGAAGCGATACAAATAGATATATGGCATTGTATCGCCAAAAGGTCTTTCGCTTAACAATGGAAGAAGGTGGCGAAGATGTGGAATAGAAGCATCAAATTGCCGATTGGAAAAACGACGGTAGTAGACGCAGATGGTTTCGGAACAGATGAAATAACTTATATGGACAGTATCCCTGCTGACTTTCAAGACTTATCTCGAAATGCAACCATCTTAGCTAATCAAAATGGTTACAATGCTGTGGTATCAGTCGAGATTATGGATTGTAATTATGACAATCAAAAGTTCTTAGTTGATGAAGCAAGCGGCACAATTTACGATGTCAGAAGGACGTTTCGCAAATACAAAGGGAATACCATATCATTAGATTGCGAGGTGAGAGAGCATGGGGGTATTTGATTTTGATTTTTCAGATGAATTTATGAACCAATTGGAGGAGCTGGGTAATGTTGACGTATATGCCCCTCAAATGGTTGACGCAGCGTTACCAGTTTTACAACGAGCATTGCAAGGTGCTTATAGCAAACACAGAATAACTGCAGCTCTCGCTGGGTCGGTGAAAATTAAGAAAGCGACAGAAAACGCTTACGGTTATTTTGGCGTAGTATTTCCAAGTGGAACAGATGCCAGAGGGGTTAGAAACGCCGAAAAAGCCGTATACCTTGAATACGGAACGAGCAAGCAACATGCAACACCAGTTATTGCCTCTGCAGTTAATTCTTGTGAGGGAGAAGTATTGAAAGTAATGGAAGAAGTATTTAATGAGGTAGTAGGAGAATGAGTACAAGTAGTGTGATTATTAACGCATTATCAGAGTTTGGGTATCCAGTAGAACCCGATATATACAAGGGAAAGGAAAAGAGATATATCACTTTCAACTACGCGGGTGATAGAGGTACATGGTTTGCAGACAATGAGCCAAGTTGTGTTTTAGTGGATATGCAAATACACTATTTTCTACCACTTAAAGAAAATTATTTATTTGACAGGAGAAAAATAAGGGAGGCACTGTTAAAAGCAGGTTTTACCTGTCCAGCAATCACTAATCTAACAGAAAAAGATAATAGCATACGGCATTTAGTTTTTGAATGCCAGACAACTGAAGAAAGATAGCATAGAATGCTTTCTTATAAACGATAGGTAAAAAGGAAGCCTATTGTTATCATAAAATAAATTATAGGAGGAATTTAAAAATGGCAAAAGTAGGAGTGTCACATCCAGTTTACAAGGTACAAGGAAAATCAGAAGGCAAGGTAATGGGGAGGGCTATTACAGTAAATGTAACCGCCAATTCGAACAGCACAAAATTGTTTGCAGATAACGTAGTTGCAGAAAGCGACACTGGTTTTACAGAAGGGTCAACAATGAATGTGAATACTGACCATCTATCACTAGAAGTTCAAGCTGATTTACTAGGGCATGAATATTCAGTAGAGGACGGCATGATTTCGCATAAAGACGATGTTGCGCCTTATGTAGGATTTGGATTTATTGGGCAGACGAAAAAAGATAACAAGCTAGGGTGGGTTGGAAAATACTATCCAAAGGTACAGTTTAGCGAGCCTTCTGATGACAACCAGACAAAAGGCGAAACGGTTGATTTTCAGACGCCCACCATCGAAGGAGCATTCTATTCAGATGATAATGGTATTTGGAAAGAAGAAGTTGAATTTGCTACAGAGGCGGCAGCGCTAACATGGCTTAATGGAAAGGCATCTATCACAGTAGCTCCATAGGAGGAGGCAAATGAAAGATTATACAATAGAGCCAAAAGGCGGAGAACTAACGATAGGCGGGGAGAAATTCCCGTTTATCTTTAATCTAGGAACGATTGCAAAAGCACAAGAAAAGTTTGAAAAGGCGGGACCTGAGGTCATTAATAGTCTATTTAAAGCAGGAGCAGAAGTGGATACAATTAAAAAGCTATACCCTATTTTGTGTAACGATAAAAAAGTTACAGAAAAGTATCTCTTAGAAAATTTGCAAGCACACGAGATGTATAAAAATAATTTAGAGATTTTAAGTGTTTGGAACACAGGGCTACCAGATAAAGAAGATTTAGAGATTGAAGACCCAAACCAAGTGAGCGGAGAGACGGACAATTAAACGTCCTCCGCTGTATTGTACAAATGAAGAAACTATTAAACTATACAGAAAAAGAAACGTTGAAATTGACGATTAAGAAGTACATTAAACTTTTAAAAGAATTTATGGAAATGAATAAACCTAGCGAAAAGGTAGGAGACATATCGGATTTACTATAACCCATCTGAAAAGGTGGGTTATTAGATTGAATATAAATAATGAGTATATTTCAATGAAAAATATATACATATAAAATATAGAAAACTTTCTTTCTAAAAGCGTTGACAACACGTGTGGCACGTGTTACAATTGTATTGTAAAGGAGGTAGGACATGAAAGACAAAGATTTGTTGAAACTGGCAAAACAAAATGGTTGGGAGCTGAAAAGAATAAACGGCAGTCATCATATTCTGAGAAAGAATGGCAAGATAATAGTTATTCCAATACATAACAAAGATGTTCCAACTGGACTACTGAATAAAATCCTTAAACAAGCGGGGCTTAAATAGTCCTGCTAGTGCAAAATAGATAGGAGGAAAAGAAGATGAAATTTGTATATCCAGCAATTTTTACAGAGGAAGCGGGGAACTACATTGTAGAATTCCCAGATTTGCAAGGCTGTTTGACTTATGGAGAGACTGTAGAGGATGCACTTGTACAAGCAGAAGAGGCGTTGGGCGGATATCTAGCTGTATTGTTAGAAGAGGAGGAATTACCAGCCAAGGCATCTAGCATTAAGGCGATAAGTGCAAAAAGCGGGTTTGTTTCATTGGTCTCTAGTGAAGTTGATATGTACAAGGAAACTAAGGCGGTAAAGAAAACATTAACGATTCCATCGTGGCTTAATAAACTCGCAACAGATAACGGGATAAATTTTTCGGAAGTATTGAGGGAGACACTAGTAAAACAATTAGTAAGTAAATAACAAGTAAGTAACAAGAAGACACTCGAAAGGGTGTCTTTTTGTGTATATAAAAGCTATAGGAGGGAGAATACTGTGGCAGTCAAGAAGATATCAGCAGGCATTGCCCTAGAGGGTGAAAAAGAGTTCAGAACAGCAATAACAGGAATAAACAAAGAATTAGGTGTTTTAAAATCTGAAATGGCTGCAACCAAGGAAGCATTTGACGGACAAGCCAACACTTTAACGGCATTGACAACAAAGCATACATCTTTAAGTAAGATATTGGAAACACAAAAGCAAAAAGTAGTAGAAGTAAATGCAGGACTGGAAAATGCAAAGAGTAACTACGAAAAAGTAGGAAATAAAGTTGATGAACTAAAAAAAGCTCACGAAGATGCAGTCAAGGCAATGAAAGCGATGGAGGATTCGTCTGATTCCACGACAGAAGAAATTAAAGAACAAGAGCAAGAAGTAGCTAGATTAGTCAAAGAACTAGAAAAAAGCGAAGATACATACGAAAAAGCAAGCAATAAGGTTAAAGATTGGGAGAAAAGCCTTAATATAGCCAATAAGGAAGTTACCCAGACAGATAACGCATTGAAAAAGAATGCTGAATATATGCGTGAGGCGAGTACGTCTGCGGATAAGTGTGCAACATCTATTGACGAGTTTGGGAAGAAAAGCAAGAACGCATCAGAAAGCGTTGGCCAGACCGAGCAAGCGATACAGGCACTAGGACAAGCCTTAGTTACGGCAGGAGTTGCCAAAGGATTAAAAGAAGCCGTCGAAGCTTTAAAGGAATGTGCTAATGCGTCAATCGAGTTTGAAAGTGCTATAACTGGTGTTTACAAGACCGTAGACGGTACTGATGCACAGCTACAAGCTATTTCTGACGGCATCAAGGAGATATCCACAGTTATCCCAGCAGGCACTACCGAATTAGCAGCAGTTGCAGAAGCCGCAGGGCAATTAGGTATCAAAACCGATGATGTTTTAAAGTTTACAGAAGTAATGACGAATTTGGGCGTTACTACAAATCTAACAGCAGAAGATGCAGCAGTAAAGATAGCTAAGTTTGCTAATATTGTCGGAACATCCGCAGATAATTATGAACGTCTAGGTTCCGTTATTGTTGCGATGGGTAATAATTTTGCTACAACAGAAGCAGACATAACTAACATGGCGACCAATCTAGCATCGGCAGGAAAACTAGCAGGCATGAGTGAAGCTAATATTGTTGCCCTATCTACGGCAATGTCAAGCGTGGGTATTCAAGCAGAAGCTGGCGGAACAGCCATGACACAAACTTTTACAGCGATGGAAAAGGCAGTGGCAGGAGGAACTAAAGAACTTGACGAATTTGCAAGAATATCGGGCATGAGTTCCGAACAATTTACGCAAGTATGGGAGGGCGATGCAATAACCGCCGTGCAAGCATTTATTGGTGGATTAGGAGAATTAGGCGAAAAAGGCGAGAGCGCAACATTAGTGCTAGACGAAATGGGCTTATCGGGGATAAGACAAGCCAATATGCTTAAGTCTCTGGGACTAGCATCAGACGTTCTAACAGAGTCCATCACGACAGCAGATGTAGCTTGGAAAGAAAACACCGCCTTAACAGAAGAGGCGGCATTAAGATACGGAACACTAGAAAGCAAACAGCAACTTCTAAGAAATTCTGTTAATTTGCTAAAAATTGCAATTGGTGACGAATTGACACCATCATTTTCAAAGGCCGTTGAAGCAGGTACAAACTTAACCGATTGGGCAACAAGCATGGTAAGAGAAAATCCATGGTTAGTAGCAGCAATCACAGGGCTAACGACATCATTAGGTTTACTAGCGGGCGGTTTGGCAGCGTTAATGATAGCAAAGAAAGTTATCGAAGTAATGAAAGTCTTGAATATTACCATGCTTTCAAATCCTTTTGTTTTAGTTGCGGCAGCGATTGCAGGCGTTGTTGTAGCACTAGGAACATTGGCGGCGAGTGGCAGAATAGCGACTACCGAAAGTGCGAACATGGCAAGCGAGGCACGTAATCTAGCCAAGGAAGCCAAAGAACTAAGGAACAGTATAGCAGAACAAGAGCAAGCCTTTAACGACAACGCTAATAGTACACAGGCACAGTACATAGCTTATCAAAATATGACCGAAAGACTTTATGAGTTAGATTCTGCGTTAAGAAATGAAATACACACCACAGGCGAAGCAAATGCAATAAAAGGTGAAATGGCGTCGTTGGTTAAAGAACTTAACGCAGTTATGCCCGAATTAAATCTTGAAATTGATGAGCAAAACGGATTAATAAAACAAGGTAAAAAAATTACAGATAATTACATTATCACCATGCAAGAAAAGGCAAAGCAGGCAGTCATCGAGGAACAATTAACAGAACTGTATAGAAAACAAGCAGAAGCGCAAGTGCAACTAGCAGAAGCAGGGGTGCAAAAGGAAGCAGCACAAGATGCAATAAACACAAGCACCGAAAAGGCGATAGCAATAACGAACGCATACAATGAAATGCTAGCAGTGCAAATGTCTGCTACTTACGATTCGGCAGAATCGTACGCGCAATATGAAAAAACTATAGATAACATCGCAAAGAAATACAGTGTTACCAGGGAGGAGATGGAAAATGGCGCTAATGCTTTAGAACGAAACGTCTATTCAATGGCTGATTATGAATCTGCTCTAGCAGACGCAACAAAAGCCCAAGAAGAAGCTACTGCGACAATTGAAGAAACAAACGTGGAATTAGAAATAAAACGCGAAGTATTAGAAGGAGTAATAGGCAAAGAGAATGAGGCGACAAAATCAACCGCTGAGCTAGGAGAACAATCTGGACTGACAGCAGCAGAAATAAAAGAAGCGACAGAATCAATACAAAAGCGATATGAAGAGATGCACAAGTCTATCCGTGACAGCGTTGACAATTCGATAACAGCATTTGATGAATTTAGCGGAGGGCAAAAAATAACCGCTGCAGAAATGCAAAAAAATCTTGATAGCCAAATAGCAGGACTAACAGAGTGGAAAGACAACATGCTAACCATAAGTAAAGAGACTGGGCGGGGTATGACAAGCGAATTGATGGACGAGTTAATCAATCTGGGTCCAAAGGGTGCTAATGCGGTCAAGACACTTGTCGAAGCATTAGAAAAGAACGATGGTAGTTTTGAGAAACTGGCAAAAACATGGGCGGACGCATTAAATCTAAAGGATCCTATTGCATCTGAGTTAGAGGGCGTAGCTAGAGCGATTGACACAGAAGTATCTAAAATAGAAAACAGTCTAGCGGTTGATACGAGTAAATTGCCAAGTTCCTTCGATGGAGTGGTGGACACAGTGATTACGAATCTTGCGAAGATTCCAGCGACGGTTAGAGAAACAAATGAACAGGCAATATCTGATGCACAAAATGCGGGTGCTCGAATACCACAAGAATTAGCACAGGGAATAGTTAGCGGCGGCGCCGCGGTTAAGACTTCAGCGACTAAAATAAATGAGTTGTTAAAAATTCCAAGAGCTGGAGAAGATGGCAAAAAAGCAGGAGCCGTTTATACACAAGGTGTCGTGAGCGGCATTGATAGTAACGCTAAGAGTGTAGATAGTTCCGCGGTGGCAGCAGTAAAGGCTGCGGTTGGAGCGGTTGCTAGTATAGAAATAGAATATTCTAATCGCGGTAAAAATTTAATGGTTGCTACAGCGCAAGGAATGAGTGACAATGCAGAGAGTGTGGCGCGAGCGGCAAGAACGGCAGCACAAGCTGGAGTATCGGCAATTAGTGGTTACTATGGAACGTTTGTTGCATTAGGTAACGATGCTGGGCAAGGATTCGCAAATGGTATTTCAGCGAAGGTGAGTGCAGCGGCAGCGGCAGCGACGTCAATGGTTCGTGCGGCAATGGCGGCAGTGGCAACAACACAAAAATCTGCTTCGCCAGCTAAAGAGTTTACAAAGCTAGGTGTTTATGGTGGACAAGGATACGCACAAGGATTTAAAAGGTCAACACCAATAGTAAGTGCAGCAGTTAATGAGTTGGTTAAAACGTCTATCGACACAATGAAAAGCACGATAAGTTCAACGGTAGGAGAAGCAATTCATAAAGGGCTTAATAATAGTGGCGAAACTATCGTGCGAGGGCCTGAGGAATATGCTAGAGCATTTATGACGGAAGCTAAAAGAAATCTTAATGATATGCAGTCAATGGCTAATATTTCGTTGAAACAACAAGAAACTTATTGGAAAGAGGTGGTTGACAACCTCCATTATATGACATATTACCAATCAAAAGAAAGTTTACCAGGCTACAAGCAAGCCCAAATGGAGCTTCAAAAAGTTCAAGAAGATATTCTAAGACAGCGCCTTAAAGACATGGAAAACAATTTAGCTCATCAACAAGCACTTGACAAAGTAACGCTAACCGATGAGATATCTTTTTGGCAAAAATATCTAGCGGTAGCAAAAAAGGGCTCTGATGAATATTTAAAAGCACAAGAAAATCTTTACAAAGTACAAAAGTCACAAAAAGAACGGTTACGAGACTTAGAAGAAAATTACAAAGTAAAAGTAGTTCACGTCAACAACGAACTAAAAAACTCTGTAGCAGATTTAACACTTGCATATCATGATTCGGTTAAGAGTAGACAAGATGCTATCATGAAATCAACTAACCTGTTTGATGAGTTTAATAGCAAGACGGAGAACTCTGGTGAGAAGTTATTATATAATCTCGCCACACAAGTAGAAGGACTGCAAAATTGGGCCACGATATTAGAACAGCTTGAAAAACGTGGTTTGACAGGCTCGCTACTAGAAGAATTGCAAGAAATGGGACCCGCGGCAAAAGCTGACCTTGAAGCACTGAATACATTAACAGCGGAGCAATTAAATGATTATGTTAAGTTATGGGAAGAAAAGAATAGACTAGCAAAACAACAAGCGACAAAAGAAAATGCGGGACTACTTTCTGAAACAAACGCGGAGATTAGAAAATTAACAGCAGAGGCCAATGCATCCATTAAAGAGGCAGCAATTGAGTATGAAACAAGTGCGCGGGAATTAGGTATATCGCTTCAAGCAAATGTTGTAACTTTGACATCTGCAGCAGTAACAGCGGCAAACACAACATTATCAACGGGGGGAGCGGCCATTGTTGGTGGACTGGTGGATGAGTTATCAAAAGCATTTGACGAGATAGCCAAACAAGCAGAGGGGAAAGCCAAAGCACTAGCGGGAATTATCAGCAGTTCGGAATTTTCGGCTTATGGTGCGGGTGTAATCAATGCTGTTAATCATGCCATACCAGTTACTAACACGACAAATACAACGAATCAAATGGTTAACGTTGGTGGGATAACAATACACGTCCAATCAATGGATATGGACAATATTGAAGAAATCACGCAAGCAATCAATGAACAACTGGGGGAGGCTCTTGGATAGGAGGTAGTATGAGAAAGTTTTATTTGAGAAATGAAAAAGGGGTGCAGTTTGGGCTAAACGACCGAGACTGTATTTTAACCGACCCGGTAGGGTTAGGTTTTGAAAACGAACTAGATTTCATTTTGATAGGAGACACATTTAGAACATCGAAAAAAGTTGTTAAACAACAGAAGTTTGATGGAATGATTAATTTTATGAAACCTAATCATTATGACAAATACAGAGTATTTACGGACTATGTTTTAGCTTCTGAAAAACTCGAACTAGTCTACGAACCCAAAGTAAACGAACAATATTTACGAGGGGTTGAGGTTGGCGGAATTAAAAAAGGTGAAATTGACAACAAAGATAGCATCTTGAAATGTCCAATAGAGTTATATTTTGAAACCCTTTATTATAAGAAAAACCAAGATAAATACATCATTCAAGCTGACGCGAGTGGGATGTTTTATCCTTATCAGATACCGGCACGATACAACGATTCCAGTCGTTCTGAAATAGGGTTTAACAATGATGGACAAGCAGAAGCTGCCATAATGTTTGAATACCATGGCGCAGCACAAAATCCTACGATTGACATACATGACAGCGCGAACAACGAGATATTCAGTTTACGACTGACGGATTTTTTGGCTAATGGAGAGAGGATTAGGTATAGTTCAATTGATGATGATTTGTACATTGTGAAAGTTGATAGAAACGGGAATGAAACAAATATTATTGATAGTTTTGTAGATTTAAGACAACAACTTTTCTTTAAAGTTCCACGAGGATTCTACAATATCAGATTTAGAAAAAATGATGCTGATAGCTCATTTGTTGCCCTGTACACATTTAGATATTATAGGGCGGTGTAAAAATGAGAACAATAGATATAATAGATAGACAAACATTTAAGAGGAAAGGCGTTTACCCTGTTGCAAACTACAAGATAGAAACCGATTTAAGTTCTGGAGGAATAAGCACTGCGACCGTAACAAAGGGTAATGTGCAAAAAGGTGATTTTGCCATTATCCGAGATAACAATACCACAGTGTTTTGTGGAATCATTAAAATGGGTGTAAATGCTGGTGGAGCGAAAGAGTATAAAGTTACTATTGGCGAGATGGAAAACCTATTTGCTCAGAATATTATATTAACACATGACTATGTAATAGCCGAAATAGGAATTGAGGATTTTATTGCAACAACTATAGTTAATCAATTCAAAAGTAGCGGTGATATATTTACGGATATGAAATACATCAAAGTTGTAGTTAATACCCACACAGTATCATTAATAAAACCAACATCAAACAACAATATATTTAACCTCAAAGACTACCTTGTTTTGATAAGAGAAACTGATAGTGTCTTTTTAGATTATCATTTTGGCAATGGCGAATTATTAATTATAATCGAAAAACGAGAATTAAGACCGGTGTTGATTGATACGTCGTTGAGTGACATATCAAAATATAAAGAATCTTTCACTGACAATGTTTTGGCTAAGTTGGTAGTTATTTGGAAACATGGAGCGAATTATGATCAAAAAAAATACTATCTAATTGAAACTGGCGAGATATCGGAAAATTCTGCCGACCCATTAAGAATTCAAGGGAATTCGGACACTGTATTTATTGAAAGTAACAGCCTAGCAGCAGTGTATGAGGAGGTCGGCAATAAGTTAAAGGCAAATGCCTATGAACATAGTGTCGAGTTCAATGTTAGCGATAGTAGTAAAATTATTGAAAAGAAAAACCTTTATATTGGTAGACTTGTACGAGTAATGATTAGTGACAAGCGGATATTCGATAGTATCATAACCAAGGTATCGACATCTAGTGATAGTAGAGAGGTGTTTGTAAAGTTAGGCAAGCTGAATAGAATTTTAACGGAAAAATTAAGGAGGATATTGAATTGATTAGACCAATTACATTTCATTTACAGATGGTAAAAAGCGAAGATGACGCACATATTAGGAATGTACTGATGAGTGGAGAAAGTGGAACAACTAAAGGGTGCAACATTACTCACACCTCAGACAACATAACAATCTCTAATGGTTATTTTTGTGCTTTTGGCAGATGGGTTGCTATTGACGGCGAAGAAAACATTGGTATTGATGGTATTTCAAGTGGTATAAGGTATTGTATTTTGGTTTACACAATAGATTTATCAAGAATCAATACTGAAGAAGGTTTTTCGCAAGGCAAGTTCGAAATAGTTAAGGCAGACAATGATTATCCTGCTTTGATAAAAGAAAATCTTGACGATGGCGGGGAAGTTTACCAGCTAGAGTTTGCAAGGTTTATTCAAACGCTGACAGGCATTACAGAGTTTGATATAACTATCGAAAATATAGTTGCATCAATGGTCACTAAGAACATGATTGTCAACAATACGACAACAACAACAGCAGGATATGCTTTAGATGCACTGGTAGGGTCGCAGATATGGTCACGACTGCATGTAATTGACGAAGATATACGGGTGATAAATATGCAGCCATATTTTGTAATGTATAAAACGTTAAAAGCTATTCAGAGCAATGTTTTTAGCACTTCCAATGCCTTTTATATAAGCCATGCTCGTTCCATAGTTTTGAGTGCTGGTTTTTCAACGAGTGCATCTGGTGTTGAGATTCCACCGCTCACAACTTTGTTGGATTTTTCGGACAACTCATTAGTAATAGAAGACACACCTTGCGATTTTTACGGCAGAGTGGATACACAGTCACAAAGCAGCGGATGGCCGCATGTGGAAACTTTTCAATGTCCTTTATTCGTCAAAGATAATAAGTTGATATGCAGACTTAGGGTTAAAACATTTAGTACACTAACTATTGATAATAGGGAACTAGTAAGGAGGTCAGTACAATGATAAGACCAGTAACATTTGATAAACAATTTATAAGAGCAGAGGATGATGCCCATTCCAATAACGTAGCAGTTGGAGGAGATGTTGGGCGTTCGAGGGGATGTAAAATTACATTTGCATCAAATACTATTACTATATCGGATGGTTATTTTTATATTTATGGAAGATTGCTAAGAGTAGAGGGAGATACGACGTTTTCGATTGACAGTATCACGCATGGCAGATATTATTGTTCGCTAGTCTATACAATGGATTTGAAGCGAACAAATACCGAAGATGATTTTTTACAAGGGCGAATAGAACTTATAAAAAAAGAAGAAAATTATCCGATACTAGTACAAGAGGACTTGGATAATGGTGGTGAAGTATATCAGCTTGAGCTTGCTAGATTCATTCAATTACCAGCAGGAGTTGAAATGTTTGAAGATGTCCTGAAAAATATAATGACAATAGACGAAGTTTATGGCTCTATCTTCCTGGAAACACAAGCGTCTGCTGATAAATTAGGCTTTCCGCTTAGAACCACAGTATATACCACAAGTGGTGTAAGTCCAGTTGATGGTGTGGGTAAACGTGGTTTTATAATAGCCAACAATAATGGTGATATGAGCTTTGGCACGCAACTATACTCAGATGAACGTGGTGTGTGGTGCCGTGGTAAATACGCTGGTTCTTGGGGCGCTTGGAGTAAAGTGGTAGCAGAACAAGGTACAAATGTTTTCACAGGACAGCAAATAATGAAAGGTTCTGTGGGAGTAAATGCAAATTCATGGTCAGATTCAAGATTGCTTATTCAAGCACCTTATAATGAAAATAGCAATGTTCGTGCAGGTCTTGCCTTTGACAATGCAGGGCACAATGCAGCATATTTGTATTTTGATGTAACAGGGCGACTGAGGATGATAGATAATGCAGGCAGTTTATTCGAGATACAAATGACGAAGCTTAATTAGAGGAGAAAAAATGGAAAAATTATTTAATACAGTCAGTGTGACAATTGCGCTAATTGGCGGAATGGTGGTTAAATTTTTAGGGGGAGGAGACACATTATTAAAAGTACTATTAACACTTATAGTAATCGATTACTTGACAGGCGTAGCAAAAGCAATAATTACGAAAACGGTAAGCAGTAAAATTGGTTTCATTGGATTGTTTAAAAAAGTTTTGATTCTTGTTGTTATCGGGGTAGCAGTAACAATTAGTAAGGTAATAGGTGATACTGTACCAATTAGGGAAATGGTAATTATGTTTTATATCGCCAATGAAGGAATTAGCTTTTTGGAAAATGCAAGTGAGTTTATTCCACTACCAAAACGCTTAAAAGAAGTATTCATGCAGATAAGGGATAAAGAAAACTCTAGTGAATTAGACAACGATTACAAGGAAGGATGATATATGGCGAATATTGACGGATTATTAGCAAAACTTAAAGCAGAAGACGGTTATCAAGAAAAGGCTTCTAACAGCAACCTTGATAGTAAGAATGGTAATGCTGGATACAACAATTACACTAAGTATGCTAGAGATATAAATAACCTAGGACTAATGGGATGTCAAGGTCAAGCATGGTGCGGAACTTTTCAATTTTGGATAGAGTACACAGCTCTTGGTCTTGCTAAAGCATTAGAAAACTTTTGCATGACGAAAGCCACTTATGTTGCTTACAACGTCTTTAGCACACGAGAAGCCTTTAAGAAAAAAGGTAAGTATGTTAAGACACCAAAGGTCGGATATCTTGTGGTATTCAAGCAGTCTCACATAGGGCGAGTAATTGCTGTAACTGCTACCCACATCACAGCGATGGAGGGGAACACATCAGCTAACTATGGTGATAGAAATGGTGGAACGGTTAAGCAAAAGACTTATAGCCGAAGCGATAGCCTAATTGATGGTTATTGTGCAATAGAGTATCCACAACCACAGCAAAAGGCGGCATGGATTAAAGATTCTACTGGGTGGTGGTATCGTAACAATGATGGAAGCTGGCCAGCCAGTAAGTGGCAAAGCATCAATGGCGAGTGGTATTACTTTGATTCAAATGGTTATGCCATTACAGGATGGGTTGAATTGGCTGGTAAGTGGTATTATCTAAACAAAGCAGGTGATGGTACAGAGTGTGCTATGGCTACTGGCTGGAAAAAGCTCGGCGATAAATGGTATTATTTCAATCCTAGTAGCGGCGCGATGCTAACGGATTGGCAAAATATTGATGGCAAGTGGTACTATTTTAAACTCCAGGGTGATATGGTTTCAAATGCGTGGATTAAGCATAAAGATAAAGACTATTATTTAGAAGGTAATGGGGCGATGGCGGTCAATAAATGGATTGGTCAATACTATGTTGGTTCTGATGGGGCGTGGATAAGAGATTATAAAAGGTAGAATGAGAAGAGCTGCTTTATTGTCTGTTATTATTGTTACAACACAGTTGTTATGATATAATACGATTTAAGGACAACAGTATACAGGGTGGTACCTCCCAACGAAAGAAGGGAGGTGGTGCTATGGTAACATGGAGTGATTTATTTACTTTTGTTATTATGATTATTGCACTGCTGACCTATTTAAACGATAGGAACGAGAAGCGCAAATAAAAACTACCCTGTAACTTTAGCCAGTTAGGGTAGTTTTTATTAAACACTCTGGGAGCTAACCACTTTGTGGCGGTTGTTCCTTTTGTATGTTAATTTTAACATATAGATGTAATGATTGCAAGATTTATAAAATGATTTTCAAATTAGAGGGCTGTCATACTTCGGCGTGATGGTCCTTTTTTGGTTTGCTAAAAAACAATAAATTTGGTATTATAACAAGGAAAGTCAGTTTGACTAAAACACGACTTTTTAAAGTGGCTACGAACCTATATAAATAGAGGATTTACAGGCGGTCACATTTGACTAAATTCTGACTAAACTTTACCGCTATTTACTACAATTTACGACCATTTACTACCATTTTCACGAAAGTATGTTTGGTGGAAAAATCAATAAAAAAAGACCGCAACCCCTTGAAAACACTGGGTTTACGGCACTTTAGTGGTAAAGCTGAAAATCGGATTTGAACCGACGACCCCTTCATTACGAGTGAAGTGCTCTACCGACTGAGCTATTTCAGCATATATTAAGTCCAAAGATAATTATAACGCATTTCAGAAAAAAAACAACCATTATTGTCAAAAAACAAAGAAAAAAATAATGAGGTAATGTGACGTGAACACACAAGAAAACAACCAGCAATTGCTGATTGAATATTTTCAAAATGGTAGCAAAAGTAAAGATGTACAAAAGCTTGGCTTAGAAGTGGAACATTTCATTGTTAAAAGCCAATCATTAGAAAGTCTTTCTTATTATGGTGAAAATGGAATCAGAAGGCTGTTAGAGACCTTGTCACCATTCTATCCCCATCGCTTGGAGAAGGACGGATATTTGTTAGGCTTATACAATGATGAGTATTCCTTGAGTCTAGAACCAGCCGGACAGTTAGAGATTAGTATTAACCCGAAGTCTGACATTAAAGCTATTGAAGTAATCTACCAAAAACTTTTAAAACAAATAGAACCGTTGTTAAGTGCTAATGATGAGCGGTTAGTAACCCTTGGTTATCAACCCAAAAGTGTGGTTGAGGACTTGACCTTGATACCAAAGCAACGATACAAATTTATGGATAGATATTTTGCAGAGTCTGGTACTGGTGGGATTCATATGATGAGAGGAACGGCTTCAACCCAAGTATCAATTGACTACCATGATGAAGCAGACTTCGTATTAAAGTATCGGGCGGCTTATATTTTAATGCCGTTGTTATTATTACTAACAGATAATGCGCCGATTTATAAGGGGCAGCCATATCGCGGACATCTACTTAGAAACCACATATGGGAACGGGTTGATAATAGTCGGACGGGCATGATAAAGGGGCTGTTCGATGAAGACTTTGGCTTTGCCAAATATACTGATTATTTATTGAACCTGCCATTGATTTTCATGCTAGATGGGGATACAGAGGAATATACCCAAGATAAGACTATTAGTGAGATAAGGCAGAAAGATAGCTTAACAAGAGAAGATATTGAACATGTTTTATCAATGACATTTCTAGATGTACGGCTCAAGAATTATATTGAGATACGGTTTGCTGATAGTATGCCTTTTGAATATGTTAAAGGGTATCTGGCGCTAATAAAGGGAGTCTTTTATAATGAGTCATTATTGCAAAAAATAAACAACCAATATCAAGCAAGTGAAACGACGATTAAGCAAGCTAAGGCGAACTTAACAAAGGATGGATTTGAAGGTCTGGCATATGGCTATCAAGTCGATGAATTATTAGTCGAATTGTTAAGTGATGCCAAGTTTAATTTAAGTCATGAAGAAGCTCAATTACTAGAACCATTAGAGTTGATTGTGAAAAGCAAAAGGACATTAGCCGAGGAGTACAATGAAAAAAATATTAACTAAATATCAAAAAGAAATAACTGAGAACTTAGATAAGAACATAATATCAGCATTAGCGATTAAGAGCTACCTAGAACAATCATCAGTGGCTTATCACGGAAGATGTGTTCATACTTTGCATATTCCCAAAGTATTTACTCAAAAGGTGGTTGAATATTATCGCGAAATCACCAAGACGACATATCGAATATTTGAGAAAGTCATCAAAGAATACTTAGATAATCCAAATTATCGGCGATGCTTTCCCTTTTCACCAGAATTAGAAGAATTGATTCTGATTCCAAATGGTTATGATTCAGTGTTACCAATTGCGAGGTTTGACATCTTCTTTAATGAAGCGGACTGGAGTTTCAAATTCTGTGAGATTAATACCGATGGAACTAGTGCGATGAATGAAGATTACATCCTAAATATGGCGATTGAAGAAAATATTACCCACCAGAAAATGAAAGAGCAGTACCACTTTAAAACCTTTGAACTCTTTGATAGCTGGGTCGAGAAATTCAACGAAATTTATCAAACCTATGAAAAGCGAGTTGAAAAACCTTATATTGCTATCGTTGACTTTCTAGAACATTGCTCAATAACCGAATTTGAGGAATTTATTCGCCGCTTTGAAAAGGCGGGATATGAAGCGGAGATTTGCGAGATTACCAAACTTAAATATCAAGCTGGTAAGCTATATTCGCCTAGTGGTCGAGTGATAGATGTTATCTATCGGCGGGCAGTAACGAGCGATATTATGAAGAACTATAATGAAGTACAAGATTTTATTATGGCGGTAAAAGAACAAAATGTATGCATTATTGGTTCGTTTTGCACGCAAATCATCCATAATAAATGGTTATTCAAAATCCTGCGCGAGGAAGTGACTCTTAAGTTATTAACTAGAGCGGAGCAGGACTTTGTTAAGGAGCATATTCCAGATACTAATTTGATGGATACGAAATATTGTTCACTGGCAGAGGTTAAAGCAAATAAGAATCGCTATATCATCAAGCCACTAGATTCATATGCCTCACAAGGTGTATTTGCTGGTGTTGATTATCCGCAGGATAAGTGGGATGATATCGTCGAAGCAAATGCTAATCAAGATTATATTTATCAAGAATATTGTCCCCCATTTCAAACGGCAAATATTTATCTGGTTGAGGAAAATCCTAATTGGAAGCAATATACTAATATGTCGGGCATATTCGTTTATAATGGTGAGCTAGCGGGAATATATTCACGACTATCTGATGGAGGGATTATTTCTTCACAATATAATGAAAAAGCAGTAGCGACACTCTATGTTGAATAAAAGAGAAATTGAAATAAATCTTTTAGTATGATATAGTTGTAATGTCTGAAGCTGTCAATCAAAGGACTTTCGGACATCTTAATCTTATTTATCAACAAAGGGAGTTACATTATGAATAAACAATACCAAAGATATTTTAATATATTTATCGCGATGTTAATTGCTGGCGGAATCCTAATTATGCCATTGAATGTTAAGGCGGCAAGAATGGTGATTAGACCAGAAGTTCTAACGGATGAGCCAGAGGAGTTAGGTGAGAATGAGCGTGAAGTTATTCGCTCGGAACGTGAAGAGACAAGGGCTGAAGGTGTCAAATCAGGCGAGAAGCTAGAAGTAACATTAGGTGAGACAACAGTTGAATCACTCTTTGCAGAGGGACCATTAGCCGAAGCAGAGATAGCCGAAGTGATTGGTCGGATGAGCCAAAAGGATTATCAGCAATCAGGCATTTTAGCAAGCGTCACAGCAGCTCAATGTATTCTAGAAACAGGATTTCTCGGCACTAGCTTGGCAAGAGATGCGAATAATTGCTTTGGCATGAAGGCGACATTGTCGGGTAATACATGGGGTCAATCGACATGGGCAGGTGATATTTACAACAAGCAGACTTGGGAAGAATATAACGGTAAAGCGGTTACTATTATGGCTGATTTTAGACGGTATGCAAGTATGGAACAGTCGTTAGGTGATCATAGTGCTTATCTGCTTAATGCTAAAAATGGAGCAGGCTTACGATACGCTGGCATACAAGGGGAAACGGACTATCGCCGAGCAATCCAGATTATCAAGGATGGTGGATATGCAACAGATAGCAGATATGTAGATAAAATATGTAGCATTATTGAACGTTTTGATTTGACGAGATATGATGTGCTTGATGCTAGTTATATTGATGCTAACAAAGTGCCACTTGAGTTATTTAGAGTTCGTAAGAGCTGGGAAGATGTGGATAGTCAATTAGGTGCATTTGTTGATTTGGAAAATGCCAAGCGAAAATGCCAAGCTGGATATAAAGTGTTTAATCCCGAAGGGGAAGTTGTTTACGAGAAATGATGAAATTATATAAAAATAAAAAAGACTCTTCAATTGTGAGGAGTCTTTTTTATTTTATAGGAAAGGTCACCTATAAAGCAAAAACGCTTGGCGGGATGCGCACTCGCTTAAATTGGAAGAACGCTCGGCGCGGCGAGTCTGCAAGCAGACTCTTTGTTCCAGATTATAACACCGTAGCCAAGCTTTATTTTTGACGACGCTTCTGTCGGTGGTTACTAAAAGTATGATATATCCATTCGATAAGGATTGAACTGTAACGCAATAGTGGCTCGGTGGCTATCGCAAAGATACCAAGTAGCATTGCACCTTGGGTAGATATCGCGGTAATAGCAAACAAGCTACTAACAAAGAAGATACAAACCAAAAGTCCGATTGTAACACCAGTGAAAATAATAACCCGAGTACGATTCATCGGTTTACATATTCGGTATAGAATCATTAGCCCAACAGTAGCTAGTAGTAAAGTAGCGGCTACTGAAATATCAGTTGGTGAAACATTAAACACTCGACCAAAGATAACTAGCGCACCAACAATTATAAAGTCGGTTAGACCTGCTGGTAATGCCGTTAATAGGACGTTAGTTAGAAAGCTTCCCTTGATGATATTATTGTTGGGCTCCAGTGCTAAAAAGAAGGCGGGAATACCAATTGTAAACATACTGATTAGTGATACTTGCGAAGGCTCTAAAGGATATGTAATCATAAAAGCCATCGAGAAAATTGATAGTAAAAATGAAAATATGTTCTTGACTAAGAATAAGCTAGCAGAACGTTGAATGTTATTAACAACTCGTCGTCCTTCAAGAACAACCGAAGGCATACAAGCAAAGTTAGAATCTAATAACACTAATTGTGAAGCCTGTGCTGCCGCGTCACTACCAGAAGCCATTGCGATACTACAATCAGCATCCTTAAGGGCTAGCACGTCATTAACACCATCACCAGTCATGGCAACCGTATTGCCTTGAGCCTTTAAGATTTTAACGAATTGTCGCTTTTGGTTTGGGGTAACACGACCAAAAACAGTGTATTGCTCCATTGCCTTAGCAATATCTTCATCAGTTGCTAAGGTTGATGCATCAACATAGTGTTCGGCATGTTCAATGCCAGCTTCAAGAGCAACTTTTGATACGGTGACAGGATTATCACCAGAGATAACCTTAATAGCGACACCTTGTTCGGCAAAATATTGGAAGGTTGCTTTCGCTTCTTTACGGATAGGATTGGCTAGTAGCACTAGTCCTAATGGCTGAATAGTATCAGTGAGAGCCTTACCATCGATAACCCCATCATAACGACCAAAGACTAAGACCCGACTACCCGTTTCACCGTATGATTCAATTTGTTCTTGATAGTTGACGTATTGATTACGCAAAACAAATTCGGGTGCCCCGAGGACATAGACGCCATCAGCAAAGGTTGCACTGCTATATTTATAGACTGATGAAAATGATGTAGTTGAAGTAGCTAGCTTACCAGAAGAAGCAGTGAAATATTTTTTAAGAGCCGCCATCGTAATGTTGTCACTAGACATAGCATAAACGAAGTCACCAATCACTTCTAAGCCAGTATTATCATCTTCTTCAAGCGGAACAAAGTTACTAACAGACATGTCATTTTCCGTTATTGTTCCAGTCTTATCAACACAAAGAACATTGACCCGAGCGAGGGTCTCAATACACTTCATATCATGAACAAGAACCTTCTTACTAGCAAGGCGCATAACACTAACAACTAAAGCAACACTAGCCAGCAAGTATAAGCCTTCGGGAATCATTCCAATAACAGCGGCGACCATTGAAGTAACACTTTCACGTAAAGTATTCGCTTCGAAGAATAGTTGTTGTGTGACCATTACCACACCAATTGGAATAATGATAATACCAACAGCTTTAACTAAACGATTTAAAGAACGAATCATCTCTGATTGCTCGCCATCCTTGACCTTTTTAGCTTCGAGGGTTAGCTGAGAAATGTAAGAATCAGCACCAACTTTACATAAGCGAGCATAACATTTGCCAGAGACGATAAAGCTACCAGACATAAGCTTGTCGCCTTCTTTTTTGGTAAGCTCGTCAGATTCACCAGTTAATAGTGATTCGTTCACTTGCACTTCACCAGAGACAACACAAGCATCGGCTGGAATTTGATTGCCAGCTGTGAAAACAACAATATCATCACGAACTAATTCGGTTGCGGGAATAATAGTGTCTTGACCATCTCGAATAGTAGTTGCCTTTGGTGCATTTAGTACACTTAATTTATCAAGAACCTTTTTAGAGCGGGTTTCTTGAATGATACCGATAAAAGTATTAGCAATAATAATTGGCAAGAAGGTTAGGTCGCGAAATGAACCAACCAAGATTAAAAGAGAAGCAATAATTGCAAAAATTAAATTGAAATATGTCAAAACATTAGACAAAACAATTTCTTTTATTGATTTTGAGGGTGATTTTACAGGCGTATTAGCATAACCATGCTTGGTCCGCTCATTAACTTGAGCAGTAGTGAGTCCGGTTGTAATATCAGCAGTGATTTCGGCTATTTCACAACGCAGGGTTGTTTCTTCAATGGGTATTTGTTTTTTTCTCATAAGTATATTTAATCTCCTGTAAAGATTTTATGATTAATTCAATTAAGAATCAATTTTAGTAATATTACTAATATCTGGCTCAATCATCAGCGAATAATTCTGGTGGTAGATAACCAGACCTAAGACACCGCCATTTGGTTTTTTGATATTACGTTTTAGGGTGTAATCGACTTCGACCTTTGGTGCCTTGCGAGCTTGAGAATAAAAGGCTGCCAATCGTCCAGCTTCTTCAAACGTCAAATCAGGGATTTCATCCCCATTAGTTTTGACAATTACATGAGAGCCAGGAAGCCCTTTAGCATGAAACCACCAATCATCACCCGCTGCTACCTTAAAGGTTAATTCTTCGTTTTGGAAGTTATTCTTACCAACATACATATGATAACCGTCACTGGAAATATAATGTAATGGCTGGGAGATGATTTTGGCAGCCTTACCTTTAAAATGTTTTCTTTTCATGTAGCCGTATTGAATTAGTTCTTCTTTTATTTGTGCTAAATCACTTTCAAAAAAGGCCATATCAAGCGAAGTCTTAATTGATTCTAGGTGTTTTATTTCATTACTAGTATCAGCCAAAAGAGTATCTAAGGCATCGGCAGTTCGCTTGAATTTATTGTACCGTTCAAAATGCTTTTGGGCATTCTCAAGGGGTGTGATAGTTGGGTCAAGTGGTATCCGAATCGTTTCATTATTATAATAATTTAAGGCTTCAAGATATTCGTCACCAGGGTTAACATTATAACCATAGGTGTTGATTAACTCACCATAGATGCGATATTTTTCTTTTTTCTCGGTATCCTTCATTTGTTTTTCTTGTAATTGGTATTTCTTAATATTACGTTCTAAGACGGTGGTAACAATCTTGCGCAAATCAACTGATTTTTGGCGAATCCTAGTAATGACATTCTTCTCAGCATAATAAATTTCTAATAATTGTGAAATGTTAACAAATGATTTGCTTTCTAAATCATCATACATAGAGAGTGAGATGCTGGAGAAATCAATAGGTTCTTGATTTTGATAAACAATATTGGGCTCAAAACGTCGCTCCTTGATATCCTCGATGATTCGCGAAAAGGTGTGATACAGGTGGCTCTTGGCAACATCAGTCAAGCTCTTGGTGACATCACCACCATCAATTGAGGCACGAAAACAAATCTCCTCGGCACATAGGGGACTAAGACCAGTAAGCGTTGTGTAAAGGGCTTTGGTGACTGTCATAGGTTTAGTGAGAACCTGTGAAATAAAAAGTTCTTCGTCAATATCAAGGGGATTTAACTTATCTTGTGTCTGAGGGACGAAATATGGTCGCCCGGGTAGGACCTCGCGAACAGAGCTCATGTGCGGGGGAACGTGTTTGATACTATCAATAATCATATCGTCATCATTAGTGAAAATGATATTGCTATGCTTGCCCATTATTTCCACAATTAAATACTTCTTACAAAGGTCACCTAGTTCGTTAAGGTGTTCGATACCAATGCGAATGATTCGCTCAAGTGCGGGCTGGGTAATTGAGACAATCTTGCCACTACCGATATGCTTTCTAAGTAACATACAAAAATTAGGCGCAGTCATTGGACTGGGCTTATTATATTCGGTTAAATAGATTAAGGGCAGAGAAGCACTAGCTGAAATGAGAAGCCGAAAGGATTCTCGATTGTTCTTAATTGTTATTAGTAATTCATCTTTTTCAGGCTGCGCTATCTTGCTGATGCGTCCGCCAGTAATAGCACTATCTATATCAGATGCTATGTTTGCAATGGTTATTCCATCAAATGCCATATATATACTCCTATCGTTAACTTGTCGGTTCAAATCAAATGGTCATATCCATTCGTGTTTAATTCCCTTCCGACAAGTTAGATTATACACAGAAAAAAATGATTTGACTAGACCTTTATGCTGTTGGTGATGACAAAATCAAATCATATAAGGAGTTTACACAAAGTAGTTGCGTATGCTATAATATCAGTTGTATTTAAGCGACTTTGGTTAAGTAAAGCAGAAATGAGAAAATTAATGATAAAAAGTATGACAGGCTATGGTCGAGCAGAAATCCAAGATTCAGATAAGAAGTTTACGGTGGAAATTAAGTCCGTGAACCACCGATATCTGGATTTTAATTTTAGGATGCCGAAGAAATTGAGTTCTTTTGAAGCATCGATTCGCAACCTACTAAAAGAATATATGCAACGTGGTAAAGTTGATGTTTTTATTTTTTATGAGGACTATACCAAAGAACGAGTTGCCATTCAATATAATAAAGAAATGGCTCGTCAATATCTGACATATTTCAAAGCGATGAGCGAGGATTTTGACTTAGATAACAATGTTCGTGTTTCAGAATTATCACGTTATCCAGAAGTGCTGGCTATCGAAGAACAGCCAGTAGATGAGAAGGAGCTGTGGGAAATGCTTGCTAAAGCATTACAAGAAGCTGCTACGGCGTTTGCTGTGTCACGAGAGGTTGAAGGCAAGACACTTAAGGGTGATTTGCTAGATAAACTTAATAGCATGGATGCATTGACGAGACAAGTTGAAGAGCGAGCACCAGAGATAGCTACTGAGTATCGTACGAAGATTGAAGGTAAAGTCAAAGAATTGCTAGCGGATACTCAGATAGAAGAGGGGCGTATTGCAACCGAAGTGGTATTTTTTGCCGATAAGATATGTACCGACGAAGAGACGGTACGTCTTAGAAGTCATATTGATAATGTTAAGAAGGTATTGGACGAAGGTCAAGGAATAGGTCGGAAACTAGACTTTATTGCACAGGAGATGAATCGTGAGGCTAATACTATTTTGTCTAAGGCTAATGATTTATTGACTTCTAACAAAGCGATAGATTTGAAGACTGAGATAGAAAAGCTTCGAGAACAGATTCAAAACATTGAATAGAAGGGGTTTAGCATGAACAAGAGGGGAACACTGGTGGTAGTATCTGGCTTTTCAGGAGCAGGTAAAGGCACCTTAATGTGTCAGCTTATCAATAGACATGACAACTATGCATTATCTATATCAGCGACAACGCGTAATCCACGTGAAGGAGAAGTTGATGGGCGCGAATACTTTTTTGGCACCAAAGAAGATTTTGAACTGTTAATTGCTAATGATAATTTGATTGAATATGCGCAATATGTTAACCATTATTATGGAACACCACGTAGTTATGTTGAAGAACAACTAAACAAAGGCAAAGATGTTATCTTAGAGATAGAGATTCAAGGTGCTTTAAAGGTCAAAGAAAAGCATCCCGATACGTTATTGCTGTTTGTTGTTCCACCTAGCATTGATGAATTGAAGAATCGTCTGGTAATGCGGGGGACAGAGTGTGACGAGGTAATTGATTCTCGTATTGAACGAGCGGTTGAAGAGGCCAAAGGGATGAAAGCATATGACTATATTTTAGTCAATGATAATGTTACGACCTGTGTGGAACAGATGCACATGGTAATTCAAGGGGCAAAGAGTAGCGTTGGCAACAATGGCGAGCTAATAAGCAATATTCAAGAAGACCTAATAAAATATATTAACAAATAAAGGAGCGTGTAAGCGATGATACATCCATCATATTCAGAATTGATTACGATAGCAAATGAAGAAGTAGAGGTAAATGAGACACCCGTTGTTAACAGCCGTTATTCAATTGTTCTAGCAACTAGCAAAAGAGCAAGACAATTAATCAATGGAGCACCATCAAAGCTAATGGAGGATGGCAAGAAGCCGCTTTCAGTAGCAGTAGAAGAAGTATATAAAGGTTTAGTTAAGATTCTTCCAGAGGAAGAGGGACAAGACGAATAAGACTAGATGATGAGAGCTGTTACTTCTAAGATGTAACAGCTTTTTAAGAGGGCTAAAAGATGAAAACGTTATTTATTTCTCTTGGTTGTGATAAGAACTTAGTTGATTCAGAAGAAATGCTGGGATTATTACAAGAACAAGGGCATACAATTACAAATGATGAACAAGAGGCAGAGATAATTGTAATTAACACCTGTTGTTTTATCCATGACGCTAAAGAAGAAAGTATTGAAACAATTCTAGAGATGGTAAAGTATCGCACTGAGGGCGGCTGTAAAGCCTTAATTGTTGCTGGCTGTCTAGCACAACGTTATCGTCAAGAAATTCAAGATGAGATACCAGAAGTTGATGCGATTTTAGGGACAACAGCAACAGATAGTATTAGTGCTGCTATTGAGGAGGTTTTGGCAGGGCAACAGATTAGTTGTTTTGAAGATATCAATAGTTTGCCACAAGGAGCTCAGAAACGGATTTTAACGACGGGTGGGCACTATGCATACTTGAAGATTGCTGAAGGCTGCGATAAGCACTGTACATATTGTATAATTCCCAAAGTCCGTGGTGACTTTCGTAGTGTACCAATGGAGAAGCTACTAGACCAAGCTAGACAATTAGCCCAAGAAGGTGTTAAGGAATTGATTCTAGTAGCCCAAGAGACAACTATGTATGGTACTGATTTGTCAGGTGAGAAGACGCTACATAAGTTACTTGAAGAGCTGTGCCAAATAAATGGTTTTAGATGGATTAGGGTGATGTATTGTTATCCCGAAGAGATATATGATGAGCTTATTAAAGTAATAAAAGCAGAACCGAAGATTTGTCATTATTTAGATATTCCAATTCAACATATTAGTGATAACGTCTTAAGACGGATGGGAAGAAGGACAACTAAAGAACAGTTACTTGACAAGATTAAGACGATACGTCAAGAAATTCCTGATATTGTACTAAGAACCACTTTGATAACTGGCTTTCCTGGCGAAACTGAGGAAGAGTTTGAGGAAGTGATGGAATTCGTTGATGCGATGGAATTTGATCGCTTGGGGGTATTTACATATTCGCCAGAGGAAGATACACCAGCAGCAGCGATGAAGGACCAAATTCCAGAAGATGTCAAGCTTGCCAGACAAGCCCAAATCATGGAACTACAACAAGATATATCATTTGAGTTAGGTGACCGACGAATTGGTCAGAAGTTATCGGTATTTATCGAAGGACAAGTTGCCGATGAGAATGCATATGTAGGTAGAACCTATGGTGATGCACCAGGCGTTGATGGCTATATTTTCATCAACACCGATAAGCAGCTGATGTCTGGTGATTTCGTAGAAGTTACTGTGACCGGGGCGCTTGAATACGATTTAATAGGAGAGATTACAAATGAAGATGAACACACCAAATAAACTAACAATTTTAAGAGTGTTAATGATTCCATTTTTTGTGGTATGTATGCTAGTGTCGTTTGGTGGTACTGCTAATAAGTGGCTTGCTTTAGCAATATTTGTAGTCGCTAGCCTAACTGATTGGTTAGATGGCTATTTGGCAAGGCGTGATAATTTAGTCACCAACTTCGGTAAGTTTATGGACCCCTTGGCTGATAAATTACTAGTCGGAGCGGCAATGATTTGTATGGTATCACTTAAGACCTTGCCAACTTGGATAGTAATTATAATTATTTCGCGGGAATTTATTATTAGTGGCTTGCGACTAGTAGCAGCGGATAATGGCATTGTTATTGCTGCTAGCTGGTGGGGCAAAATCAAAACAGCGACCCAGATGGTGATGATAGTCGTTGTTATTGCTGACTTAGGTGGGGCGTTTGATGTTCTTGAACAAGTCCTTATCTATGCATCATTAGTATTTACCGTTATATCATTAATTGATTACCTAATCAAAAACAAAAAAGTTTTAGCTTTACAATCTTAACCTGAAATTTCTTTTAGAGAGGGCTATTATGAAGAATTTAGAAGAACAAGTAGTTGAACTATTGCAAGAACAAGGATTAACAATAACTACCGCTGAATCGTGTACTGGTGGGGCAGTTGCAGCTAGATTAATTAATGTCGCAGGGATTTCTAGTGTATACAAGGAAGGATTTATTACCTATTCTAATGAAGCCAAGCAGAAGCGCTTAGGGGTTAGAATTAGAACGCTTAATGAATTCGGTGCCGTTAGCAATGAGACCGCTTTTGAGATGGCGAAAGGTGTTTGTCAAGCTACTAAGGCAGATGTTGGTATAGCCGTAACCGGAATCGCTGGGCCAGATGGCGGAAGTGATGATAAGCCAGTGGGCTTAGTTTATATTGGTTGTTGTGTTAAACGGATAAGTAAAGTGACTGAGCACAATTTTAGTGGCAGTCGTAGCGAGATTCGAGAGCAGTCAGTCGTGGCGGCACTTGAATTGTTAGTCGAATGTTTGAAGGTATCAGATTAACGACACAATATAGAAAGTGAGGAGCTAGTTATGAGTAAAGTAGTTATTGCAACTAAGAATGCACCAGGAGCATTAGGACCATATTCACAAGGAATTGAAACGGCAGGTTTTGTTTTTACCTCAGGGCAAATCCCACTTAATCCGATTGATAAAAGCTTTGTTAATGATGATATTAAAGCTGCCACAAAACAGGTACTAGAGAATCTGAAAGCCGTGTTAAATGAAGCAGGCGTAGATATGGGCGATGTTGTTAAGACCACCGTTCTCTTAGCGGATATGGAAGATTTCGCTGCGATGAATGAAGTGTATGGAACATATTTTACCGAAGCGGCGCCAGCAAGGTCGTGCTTTCAAGTGGCTAAGTTGCCAATGGGGGCATTAGTTGAAATAGAGGCGATAGCAACAAAGTAGCTAGGATGAATATATTAAAAAGTCAAGGGAGAATATTATGGGGAAAATTATAATGACGACACCTTTAGTCGAGATGGATGGCGATGAGATGACAAGAATTCTTTGGCAATTTATTAAAGATGAATTGTTACATCCTTTTATTGAATTAAAAACCGAATATTATGACCTCGGTCTCGAATATCGAAATGAGACCGATGACCAAGTGACAATAGATTCAGCCCAAGCAACAATCAAATATGGCGTGGCTGTAAAATGTGCGACGATTACACCTAATGCGGCGCGGATGGACGAATACAATCTCAAGCAGATGTATAAAAGCCCTAACGGAACAATTAGAGCAATGCTTGATGGAACTGTATTTCGTGCACCGATTGTAGTTAAAGGGATTGAACCATGTGTCAAGAACTGGAAGAAGCCAATTACTATTGCTAGACATGCATATGGTGATATCTATAAGAATACTGAGATGATTATTCCAGGTCCAGGTAAAGTTGAGTTGGTATATACGGCGGAAGATGGTACCGTGACACGAGAGTTAGTCCATGATTTTACTGGTGCAGGAATCACCCAAGGGGTTCATAATACAGTTGAATCAATCGAAAGCTTTGCGAGAAGTTGCTTTAATTATGCTCTTGATATTAAGCAAGACTTGTGGTTTGCGACAAAAGATACCATTTCCAAAAAATATGACCATAGCTTTAAGGACATTTTCCAAGAAGTTTTTGATAAGGAATATAAGGCACGCTTCAAAGAGCATAAGATAGAATATTTCTACACCCTAATTGATGATGCGGTAGCACGTGTGATGAAGGCTGAGGGGGGCTTCATTTGGGCTTGTAAGAACTATGATGGTGATGTGATGAGTGATATGGTATCATCAGCATTTGGTTCATTGGCGATGATGACATCAGTATTAGTATCACCAGATGGCTATTTTGAATATGAAGCCGCCCATGGAACAGTACAACGTCACTATTACCAGCACTTAGAAGGTAAAGAGACATCAACTAATTCTGTTGCGACAATCTTTGCTTGGACTGGGGCACTACGCAAACGTGGTGAATTAGATTATAATTCCGAGCTTATGGAATTTGCTGATAAGCTAGAGAAGGCAACTGTTAGCACGATTGAAGCTGGTAAGATGACCAAGGATTTGGCGTTGATTACCAGTATCTCCAATCCAACAGTATTAAATAGCAAAGATTTCATTTTGGCGGTAAGAGCAGGGTTCGAAGCTTTAAGCTAAATCTTCCCATTGTTGATAGCATTTGGCAAGGCAAGAACTGATAGTTTCTTTTTCGAGACTAAGCTCTTGACATTTAGCAACATCACAAGCAATTGATGGCAGTTCAAACTGTTCGTCAATTGCTTTTTCACGCAGTTCAAATTGCTCGATTTCTTTTTCTAATCGTTCAAGTTCACTTTGGCGTTTGCGCTCAAGTGCTTGGGTCTCTTTTTGCTGCTGCCAGCTAAGCTTATTATCGCTAGTCATTTCACTAGCCGATGTGGTTTGGTCTTTAGGCGCATAGATAGCCGTTAAGGCTTCTTTTTTTTCAAGATAATAGTCGTAGTTGCCAATATAATTAACTAGTTTTTGATTAGTTAATTCCACAATACGAGTGGCAGTACGGTTAACAAAATAACGGTCATGTGAGACATATAAGACCGTTCCAGTATAATTACTTAAAGCTCTCTCGAGAATCTCCTTAGAGATAATGTCAAGGTGATTGGTCGGCTCATCGAGAATCAGCAGGTTAGCATTAGAAAGCATTAATTTGGCTAATGATACACGACCACGTTCACCACCACTTAAGGTTTCGATTTTCTGGAAAACATCATCACCAGTAAAAAGGAACGCTGCTAAGACATTGCGAATGCGGGTATTAGAAAGCGTCGGGTAGGTGTCGGATATTTCTTCAAAGATGTTCTTATCAGCATCCAAAACCAAATGCTCTTGATCGTAATAACCAATATGAACATTACTGCCAAGCGTGATAGTACCATCATCGGGTGTTAGCAAATTATTAATAATTTTTAAGATGGTGGTTTTGCCAGTACCATTTTGACCAATAATGGCAACCCGCTCTTTGCGTTTAAGGTCCAAATCAAGATGCGAAAACAAATCAACACCAGGGAAAGATTTACTTAGATTTTCAATATGTAAAACATCATTGCCACTTTCGATATCAGGGACTAAGGTGATGTTCATTTCCGTGTTTTCATCAATTGGTTTATCAAGGATGTCAGTCTTGGCAATTAACTTTTCACGACTTTCAGCGCGCTTAATTGATTTCTCGCGATTAAAAGAGCGAAGCTTAGCAATAACCTCTTCTTGATGCTTTAATTCGCGTTGTTGATTAAGGTAGGCGTTTAATTTGGTACGATAGAGGTTTTCGCGTTTCTCGGCATACTGGCTGTAGTTGCCCATAAAGACCGTTAGTTCATGTTGCTCTAATGATAATATCTTAGTAACTGTACGGTCAAGAAAATAACGGTCATGCGAGACAATCAAGACTGCACCATCGTAACGTAAAAGGAAATTCTCTAACCAAGCAATCGAGTCCATATCTAGATGGTTAGTCGGCTCATCAAGTAATAGGATATCAGGCTTTAAGAGCAATAGCTTACCAAGGGCAATACGTGTCTTTTGGCCACCGGAAAGAGCCGCGGCACTTCGGGAGAAATCCTCTGTCGTAAAACCAAGACCCTTTAAGATGCCGATGACTTCGCTTTTATAAGCATAGCCATTTAAGGATTCGAATTCATGTGATTTACGGGTGTATTGAGCTAATAATTCTTCTAACTTCGTATCAGAAGACTGCTTCATAGCAAGCTCTAATTCACGTAGCTGTGTCTCTAATTCGATAACGGGGCGTTTGATTTCAAGAAGCTCCTCATAGATGGTGGTATTAAGGTCCATCTCTTGATGTTGATTAAGATAACCTAAGGTCTTGCCATTGCTAATAGTGATGCTGCCAGTATCGGATTCCATTTCACCAGCAATAATCTTAAGCAGGGTTGACTTGCCAGCTCCATTACTGCCAATTAAAGCGGACTTTTCATGGTCTTCAATATGAAAAGATGCTTGCTTTAAAATAATATTTGTTCCAAACGATTTATTTAAATTTTGACACGAAAGTATCATACGGTCCTCCTAATGAATATCTTCTTGAATATATTATAATAAAACCGCTAAATTGACAACCATCGGGAAGCGAAAATATTGAAAAAGCGTAGAGAAAACCGTATGGAAAAAATTGACAAAGGGATGTTAGATATATATAATATATACTTATCGGGATAAATTTCATTATTATAAGATATTTATAGTACAGAGGAGGTCTGTTTTGGACGAAAAAGGGATTTCGAAAGCGGTCATCAAAAGATTGCCTCGATATTATCGTTATTTAGGAGAATTAATTGAAGGTGGGATAGAACGGATATCTTCAAGTGATTTGAGTGAACGTATGCGGGTAACAGCTTCACAGATTCGTCAAGATTTAAATAATTTTGGTGGCTTTGGGCAGCAAGGATATGGTTATAATGTGCATTATTTATATGATGAGATTGGGAAGATATTAGGGATTGACCGAATTCATACATTGATTATTATTGGGGCAGGGAAGCTAGGACAAGCACTTGCTAATTACGTAAAGTTTGAGAAACGTGGCTTCAAGATTATCGGGATTTTTGATAATGACCCAAGCTTAGAAGGACAGATTGTTCGAGACATCAAGGTTCAGATGCTTTCTGAATTACCGGATTTTCTGGATAAGAATAAGGTCGAGATTGCGACATTGACGGTACCAAAGGATAGTGCAATAGAGATTATGGAGACGTTAATAGCGCATAATATTAAAGGTGTTTGGAATTTTGCCCATGTGGATTTGAACTTGAAAGTTCCGTCTGATGTAGTTGTAGAGAATGTTCATTTGTCAGAGAGCTTGATGCGATTGTCTTATCGCTTAGCCCATACTGATAATGAAGAGGTAGAAGAAGACTAGTGATTAGCAGCGGAGACCCGCTGCTAATTTGATGAAATAACGGCACTAAAGTGAAGGGGGATTCGATGGAATTACATCGTAGAGTATGTGCGACAATTGATTTAGCGGCACTTGAGGATAACCTAGAGTTGTTAAAAAATAAATTAAAGCAAGACACCCAAATATTAGCAGTAATCAAAGCTGATGGCTATGGTCATGGAGCGATTCCAATTGCTAAAGTATGTGAAGCCAAAGATTTCATCTGGGGTTTTGGTGTTGCGGCAATTGAAGAAGCACTTAGTTTGCGACTAGCGGGAATAGTCCGACCGATTATCTTATTAGGTTTTACTTTTCCAGAAGGTTATGAGACTATCGTTGCCAATGATATTACGCCAACTATCTTTAGTTACCATCAAGCCCAAGAGTTATCAAAGGTAGCAAGCAAAGCCCAAAAGGTTGCTAATATCCATATTGCCATAGAGACGGGGATGAATCGCATCGGTTTTGCTGATGAAAGCACTAGTATTGAGGATATTGTCCGTATTTGTGACCTCTCTCATATTAATGTTGAAGGCATATTTACGCATTTTGCACGAGCAGATGAGCGTAATCTTGAACCAACGAAAATACAGCTTGGGCGTTTTACAAAGTTTCTTAAGCACCTAATTAAAGCTGGTCTTGATATTCCCTTATGTCATTGTAGCAATAGTGCGGCAACAATACAGTTGCCTGAAGCGAATATGAACCTTGTACGTGTAGGCATTAGTATGTATGGGCTATATCCTTCAATTGAACTGCGTGATGCAGGCTTAAGTCTTACGCCAGTTATGTCAATAAGTAGTCATATTACATATATTAAGACAGTCAAGACGGGGGGAGCGATTAGTTATGGTGGCACATATATCGCCCCAAGGGATATGGTAGTGGCAACAATTCCTGTTGGTTATGCCGATGGTTATGCGAGGAGTTTATCAAATAAGGGCTATGTTTTGATTAAAGGACAAAGAGCACCAATTATTGGACGGGTTTGTATGGACCAGTTGATGGTGAATATCAGTGATATTGACAATGTCAAAGAATTAGATGAAGTTATATTGCTAGGCAGTTCAGGCAAAGAGCGTATCACAATGGAAGATTTAAGCGAACTATCTGGACGATTTAATTATGAATTTGCTTGTGGTATTAGTAAGCGTGTTCCACGCATATATATCAACGAAAAAGATAGCAGATATGAAAAGGAGTAGACTATGTCAGGACATTCGAAATTTGCAAATATCAAACATAAAAAAGAAAAAAAGGATGCCAAGAAGGGCAAGGTTTTTACAATTATTGGACGAGAAATTGTTGTTGCTGTTAGAGAAGGTGGTGCAGACCCAGTTAATAACAGCAAGTTAAGAGATGTGATTGCTAAAGCTAAAGCTAACAACATGCCTAATGATACGATTGAAAGAGGTATCAAAAAGGCGGCTGGTGATGCCGATGCATCTAACTATGAATATGTTTCCTATGAAGGCTATGGACCTAATGGCATAGCGATTATTGTTGATGCCTTAACGGATAATAAGAATCGTACAGCAGCTAATGTTAGAAGTGCTTTTTCTAAAGGCGAAGGTAATATCGGGACGCAGGGATGTGTTTCCTTTATGTTTGATAAAAAAGGGCAAATCATTATTGATAAAGCCATTTGTGAGATGGATAGTGATGATTTAATGATGCTTGCGTTAGATTCAGGAGCAGAGGATTTCCTGGAAGAGGAAGATAGTTATGAAATCATTACCGAGCCAGAGAGCTTTTCGGCAGTTAGAGAAGCTTTAGAGGATAATAAGGTAGAAATGGTTGAAGCAGAAGTGACAATGATTCCACAAACGTGGGTAGAATTAACTGATGAACTAGCAATGAAAAACCTCCAAAAAACGCTAGACCTTTTAGAAGAGGATGATGATGTTCAGTATGTATATCATAACTGTGACGAAAAATAGTTTGGAAATTGTAACTTATTCCAAACAGTGTTATAATAAATTTATTTATTTCTTATAGTGTAACTTATCGGAAGGAAACTATTTATGTGTCTTTAAAGATAGGATTTTATATATGGATTTTTTGCAAGCAATTATATTGGGAATAATACAAGGTCTTACTGAATTTTTGCCAATCAGTAGTACTGGTCATATGGTTATTATGGAACACTTACTAGGTGTTAAGGTTGAATCAGATATTTTATTAGCAGTAGCTCTACATATGGGAACATTAGTAGCAATATTTGTTGCTTTTAAGAATGATGTTAAGTATTTATTAATTGAGAAGTGTCGCATGATATCAGATATATTCCAAAATGCAAAGACTTTACTTCACAATAAGAGGGATGATGACGCAAGGCGATACATCAAAATAGTCAATAATAACTATCGCAAATTTATGATAATGATTATGGCTTCAACAATTGCTACCGCAGTTATTGCGATTATCTTACGACCGCTAGCAACTCAATCAACCCATTCACTGTTAGCGACAGGGACGGGGATGTTGATTACAGCAGTCTTCTTACTAGTTGTTAGCTTAACTAAGATGGGTAAGAAGGTACCGCTAGATATTGATGTTAAGGTTGCGTTTATTGTTGGTATCTTTCAAGGCTGTGCGGTGCTACCAGGGATATCAAGACTGGGGATTACCATTGCCATATGCTTGTTATGTGGCTTTTCACAGCGGTTTGCGACGAAGTATTCGCTGATACTAGCGATTCCGACACTTATAGGGGCAGGACTTGTAACAATAGCGACTATCCCCAAAGATAATTTTACATTTGTGGGCTTCTTGATTTACTTAGTAGCCATTGTTGTAGCAGCGATAGTCGGTACTGTTTGTATCAAATTTAGTTATCGATTAATTAAGAAACAGCGTTTAAAATATTTTGCAGGATATTGTTTTGTGATAGGAATTATAACAATAATATACCATTTTTTGAAAATGTAAATTGGTATTTCAACACTCATAGGGGAAGGTACGATGTCACCAGTAAAGAAGACTACACCAACGCGTAGAAAATCTACGACGAAAAGAAAAGTTACGGCTAAGAAAGCTAGCCCTAAAAAGACTCAGAATAAAGTTTTACGCAAAATCAATGTCGATAGTGACACATTTAATCTAAGAGAAGATATTAGTATTCTGTGTATTTTAGCTGTTTCAATTGTTCTACTAATCAGTAATTTCGGCATTGGTGGAGTAGTTGGACGGTATATTAGTGTATTTATCTTTGGCGTTTTTGGTTTATTGTCATATATAATTCCATTTGTGCTATTTTTCGGGGTGGCTTTTTATATTTCAAATAAAGAGAATCCATTAGTAAAACGGAAATTAATCGGAGCTTTGGGCTGTGTCTTTTTCTTATGTGGATTCTTACAGTTATTGACAATTGGTCTTGGCAAAGGTCATTCGGTATTAGAATATTATATGATTTGCGCTACTGAGAAAATCGGTGGTGGAATTGTTGGGGCTTTTCAAGTGTGGCTTTTAGGATTAGCCTTTGGGACGGTAGGAGCATATGCAATTATCATTATTGGGCTGATTATTTCAGCGATTATCATGACACAACGGTCATTATTAACACCAATTAAAAAGGGTAGTGTCAAGGTCTACCAAAATGTTTCAAACAATCGTAAGCAGCGCCAAGTATTAAAGCAAGAAGAAAAGACCTTGCAACAAAAGGAGAATGCTTTGTCACAAGAAGATACCATAGATTTCCCATTAACCAAAGAGCTTGATAAGAAATTTGCACTTGATGAAGCCATAACGCCAATAGCAAATAACGATACCACTAACCATTTTAATATCGAGATGGATAATAGCCTTGGCTTAAATGGTGGGGATGCCGAAGAACTAAATGATAAGCTAGAAGAAACAACTGAAGAACCATTAAAACAAGAACGTAAACGTAATCCTCGTTCACCGCAACAAGAGATTGATAAAGGGGTTGATAGTATTCAAAGTGAGATTGACCTTGATGCTAATAAAGCGATTGTTAATGAAGATACCTATAAATACCCGCCACTATCCCTCCTTAAAAAGGGTGCCAAAGTTGTGGGCGGCACATCCCTTCAATCACAAAAAGCAACAGCCCTTAAATTACAGCAGACATTGAAGAATTTTGGTGTTAATGTAACTGTTTCAGATGTTAGTTGTGGACCAGCAGTGACTCGCTATGAGTTACAGCCAGAGCAGGGCGTAAAGGTTAGCAAGATAGTTAATTTGGCTGATGATATCAAGCTTAATTTAGCGGCCGCCGACATTCGTATTGAAGCACCTATTCCAGGTAAGGCGGCGGTTGGGATTGAAGTGCCAAATGAAACTAATAGCGCGGTATTATTACGTGATTTAATTGAATCCAAAGAATTTCAGGATTATCCATCACCAATATCTTTTGCCGTGGGCAAAGATATTGCTGGTCAGCCAGTTATTACGGATATTGCCAAGATGCCCCATCTTTTGATTGCTGGTGCCACAGGTTCGGGTAAATCAGTATGTATTAATACCTTGATTATGAGTATTTTATATAAGGCCAATCCCGAAGAAGTCAAATTAATTATGATTGACCCTAAGGTGGTGGAATTAAGCGTCTATAATGATATTCCGCATCTTTATATACCAGTTGTTACTGACCCGAAGAAGGCAGCGGGAGCCCTTAATTGGGCAGTAGCAGAGATGACTGACCGTTATAACAAATTTGCTGAATATAATGTTCGTGACTTAAAAGGCTATAATGCTAAAGTTGACAACATCAAAGATATTGAAGACGAAGATAAGCCAGTTAAGATGCCACAGATAGTCATTATTGTCGATGAGCTTGCCGACCTTATGATGGTTGCCCCTGGCGAAGTTGAAGACGCTATTTGTCGTTTGGCACAGCTGGCTAGAGCAGCAGGTATTCATTTGATTATTGCAACACAACGACCATCAGTTAATGTTATCACTGGATTAATTAAAGCCAATATGCCATCGCGAATTGCTTTTTCGGTTTCCTCAGGGGTTGATTCACGAACGATTCTCGATATGCATGGTGCAGAGAAATTATTAGGCAAGGGAGATATGCTCTTTTATCCGCAAGGATACCAAAAGCCAATCCGCGTACAGGGTTCTTTTGTCTCGGATAAAGAAGTTAGCAATGTCGTTGGCTTCTTTGAGAAAATGCAACCAGAGAAGACTTTGTATAACGAAGAAATCGAAGAGAAAATCAATAATTGTAGTATCCAAGCACCGACTAATGGAGCCGCAAGTGGTTCGGAAGTTGATGAATATTTTGCTGATGCTGGTCGATTTGTTATCGAGAAGGATAAGGCGTCAATTGGCATGTTACAACGAGTCTTCAAAATTGGCTTTAACCGTGCAGCAAGAATCATGGATCAGCTTTGCGATGCTTCTGTCGTTGGTGCAGAAGAAGGAACAAAGCCACGAAAAGTATTGATGACCATAGAAGAGTTTGAGCAGTATTTAGGTTCGGTTTCATAAAAGGTGGAGGAGTATATGAAATGTACATATTGTAATTCACCCGTTGAAAAAGGACGGATTTTCTGCTTGAAATGTGGTGAAGAAATAGTTTGGGTAGGTGAATATAATGCCATTGGTTCGTATCGCTCACAGTCCCAGCAAGCGGTTAGGGAAGCAGCACGGCGAGTAGTCGAAAATGAGGACAGGCAACAAGCGTTAAAGGAAATGGAAAAAATTAAAAATAAAAAGAAGAAAAGTAAAAGAATGTCATGGATTATTACAATAATTATTGTTTTAATTATCGGTGTTGGGGTCTTATTAGGGACGCAGTATTATCTGGCTCAAAGAAACTATAACCGAGCTGATTATCAGTTGAATGCAGCGATGCGCAAGTACAATCAGCAAGCCTACGAACAAGCCCGAAGACATATTGATAGGGCAGTAGAATTGGCGCCCGATGATGGGGTCGCAGTGATGCTAAAGGCCAATATTTTGCAACGACAAGGACAGTCTATCGAGGCACTTTACACATTATTAGCATTAATTGAAAAGCAACCAGACAATTATCTTGCCTATGAGAAGGTAATTGAGATTTATGAAAGCGAGCAACGCTTAGATGATATTAAAATATTATTGGATAAGAGTAATGAACGTGATATTCTAGAACAGTATTCAGAGTATATTGCTGAACAACCGGCTATTAATATTCCTGGTGGTCAGTACCATGAAGCTATCAAGGTTGAAATCTATTCGACTAATAAAGATGGAGCTGTTTATTATACTACTGATGGTAGCGAACCAACAGTCGAAAGTACGCCTTATACAGAACTCATAGAATTACCCAAAGGCACAACGGCCCTTAAGATAATTGCAACCAATGCTAAAGGTATCACTAGTAATATCGTTGAGGCAATATATACCATCAATTATCTACCACCAAGTCCACCAGAGATTCTTCCTTCATCAGGGGAATATACAACAACGATGAATATGAAGATAAATATTAACATACCAAATGGACATACGGCTTATTATGCTTTTGATGATATCCCAACATTGGCGAGCAATCAGTATACACAGCCACTTGATATGCTAGAAGGCAAACATACCATTTACGTAATTGTGGTTAATGAGGAGGGTGAACAAAGCGATGTTGGAAGCGCCCAATATAATTTAGTAAAAGAATAACCACACAAATAACAACCATATAACAAATTTCACAACAGGAGGTAAATATGTACAGAATCTGCAATACTAGGGAACTTGCGGAAAACATTTTTTTTATGAATGTCGAGGCACCACGAGTAGCTAAACATTGTCAACCGGGACAGTTTGTCATTGTCAAAATGAACGAAGAAGGTGAGCGTATCCCGCTGACAATTTGTGACTATGATAGAACGGCTGGGACGATTGCAATTGTTTTTCAAATCACCGGTGCATCAACATATGATATGGCGAAATTAAAAGCTGGCGACTATTTCTCGGACTTTGTGGGGCCACTTGGCAAACCATCGGAGTTTATTGAGGAAGATATCAATGAACTTAAAAATAAAAAGATTCTTTTCGTAGCTGGAGGTGTTGGTACAGCACCGGTATATCCGCAAGTGAAATGGTTGCATGAGCATGGTATCACGGTAGATGCAATTGTTGGTGCCAAGAACCATGATTTACTGATTCTGGAAAAGGAGATGGAAGCAATTTGTAACCTCTATGTTACAACTGATGATGGCTCGTACCAAAGAAAAGGTATGGTTACTGAGGTAATCAAAGATTTAGTAGAGAATCAAGGTTGTCACTATGATGTGGTTGTGGCAATTGGACCGATGATTATGATGAAATTCGTCTGTTTGCTAACCAAGGAGTTAGGACTTAAGACTATTATCAGTATGAATCCGATTATGGTCGATGGAACTGGGATGTGTGGTGCTTGTCGCTTAACAGTTGGTAGTGAAGTGAAATTTGCCTGTGTTGACGGACCAGAATTTGATGGCCATTTAGTTGATTTTGACGAGGCAATGAAACGCCAACAGATATATAAGAGCGAAGAAGGTCGGGAATTATTAAAAGAAAAAGAAGGTACTACTCATCACGGTGGATGTGGAAATTGTGGAGGTGACGAATAATGGCAGATGTATTGAAGAAAGTTCCAGTTAGAGAACAGGATGCAAAAGTACGTGCTACTAACTTCGAAGAAGTTTGTTACGGTTACAATGAAGCAGAAGCAGTTGAAGAGGCTAATCGGTGTATTGAGTGTAAGAATGCCCGCTGTGTAACTGGCTGTCCAGTAGCTATTGATATTCCGAAGTTTATTCATCACATCAAAGAAAATAAATTTGATGAAGCTTTTCAAACAATTGCAAAGTCAAGTGCCCTACCAGCTGTTTGTGGACGGGTATGCCCACAAGAAAGCCAGTGCGAGGGGGTCTGTGTTAGAGGGCTTAAAGGAGAACCTGTATCGATTGGTAAATTAGAGCGATTTGTTGCCGATTGGGCAATTGAAAAGGGTATCAAGCCAGAGCCAGCGAAAGTGAAAAATGGTCGTAAGGTAGCAGTTATTGGTTCAGGTCCAGCAGGACTTACCTGTGCTGGTGATTTGGCGAAGCTGGGTTATGATGTAACTATTTTTGAAGCGCTTCATAAGCCAGGTGGGGTTCTTCTCTACGGTATCCCCGAATTCCGTTTGCCGAAGGATGACATCGTTGCTGTGGAAATAAACAATGTCAAATCACTAGGCGTTAAAATAGAAACTAACGTTATCATTGGCAAATCAGTTACCATTGATGAACTAATTGAAGAGGAAGGTTTTGAAGCTGTCTTTATCGGTTCAGGAGCAGGTTTACCAATGTTTATGAATATTCCAGGTGAGAATGCTAATGGGGTGTTTTCAGCAAATGAATATTTGACAAGAAATAACTTGATGAAGGCCTTTAGGGACGATTATAAGACGCCAATTATGAAGTGTCGAAAAGTTGCCGTAATAGGTGGTGGTAATGTAGCAATGGATGCCGCAAGGACGGCGCTTCGTTTGGGTGCAGAGTCACATATTGTCTATCGTCGTAGTGAGGCTGAGTTACCAGCTCGAATTGAAGAAATTCACCATGCCAAAAACGAAGGTGTTATCCTTGATGTATTAACCAACCCGGTCGAGATTCTAACTGATGAAAATGACTGGGTAAGAGGGATGAGATGTGTTCGGATGGAGCTTGGCGAACCGGATGCTTCGGGTCGTAGAAGACCAGTAGTAATTGAAGGCTCCGAATTTGAAATGGAAGTTGATGCGGTTATTATGTCATTAGGAACTTCACCTAATCCGTTAATTTCATCAACTACTAAGGGCTTAGAAGTTAATAAATGGCAATGTATTGTTGCTAATGAAGAAAGTGGCAAGACATCAAAGGCAGGCGTCTATGCAGGTGGTGATGCGGTTACTGGAGCGGCAACAGTTATTTTAGCAATGGAAGCGGGACGTGCTGGTGCTGATGGTATCCACAAATATTTGACTGAAAAATAATTATCATAATTAAAAGTACTATAAAGGCAAGCACCAAGTTCTTTATAGTGCTTTTTAGTAAAAAGGGGAATAAATAAATGCGATATCAAAATATTGAACAATATATCACCCAATTTCCGATATATCAGTATGAAATTATTGATTCAAACGAGATAGAGTTTAACGATAAAGTTAGAACTATCTGCAAACAAGAATGTTCACGGTATGGGAGTTCTTGGTCGTGCCCACCAGCAGTGGGTAAGCTTGACAAATGCAAAGAGAAATGTCTGGGATTTTCTAAGGCATTGATATTCTCCTCGGTGGCAGAAGTAGCTAATTACATGGATATGAATGAGATGCTTAAAAGTAAACGTGAGCATGAACAAATCACTAAACAAATTGCTAAATTCTTAAAAGCTAATGGTGTTCCACATTATGTCTTATCGACGGATTCATGCTCGCTATGCGATAAGTGTTCATATCCTAAGAAGTCATGTCTGCGTCCTGAATCAATGATTCCGTGCATTGAAAGTCATGGAATTGTTGTGGTGAATATTTTAGAAGCACATCAGATGGATTATTTTCTAGGTGAAAATATGATGCTGTGGTTTAGTATTATTTTCTTGGAAGAGGAATAAAAGAGGAGTTTAATGAATGAACAATATTATTGAAATGTCTGTTGACATACCAGTAGCTCATGAACGAAACATTTTCGGACAATTTGATGAGCATATCAAGAAGATTGAACGAACCTTGAAAGTCACCTTGATTTCGCGAGATGGGTGTTTGAAGATTCTAGGTAATGAACAAAGTGTTAGTCGGGCAAAAGAAGTGTTCGAACAATTGACGACCTTATCAGTCAGAAATGATGTGATTACCGAACAACAGGTTAATTATATTTTATCAATGATAATGGAGAATGAGAAGGGCTCATTAGCCGATATCGACAAAGAGTGTATCTGTCATACGATTAATGGTCGTATGATTAAACCAAAGACATTAGGGCAAAAGCAATATGTCGACATGATTCGCAAGCAAATGATTGTCTTTGGTGTGGGACCAGCTGGGACAGGTAAGACTTATCTAGCGATGGCGATGGCGATTACAGCCTTTAAAAATGATGACGTTAATCGGATTATTTTAACCAGACCAGCTATTGAAGCCGGTGAAAAGTTAGGGTTCTTGCCTGGTGATTTGCAAAGTAAAGTAGATCCTTATCTGCGACCGCTTTATGATGCCCTTTATGAAATCATGGGTGCTGAAAGCTTTATGAAAAATATGGAAAAAGGCTTAATTGAAGTAGCGCCACTGGCATATATGCGAGGGCGAACCCTTGATAATGCCTTTATTATCCTTGATGAGGCCCAAAACACAACACCCGCTCAGATGAAGATGTTTTTAACGCGAATTGGTTTTGGTTCAAAGGTAATTGTAACGGGTGATAAAACACAAAAGGACTTGCCACAAGGGGCTACCTCGGGGTTAGACACAGCACTTTCGATTTTAAAGAAGGTTGATGAAATCGGGATTTGTGAACTGACTAATAAGGATGTTGTAAGACACCCTCTAGTTCAGAAAATCGTAAAGGCCTATGACGACCACGAGAATCGTAAAGCGCCTAAAAAGAAACCAGTACGAGCGAATACCCGCAAGAAAAAGGAGTAACAAAATGGCTGTTTTGATTGAAAATGAATTAGCATATGAGTTTCCTTTTGCTTTTGCAGATGTGGCTGAAGCAGTAATAAAAGCGGTCCTAGCAACGGAGCGTTGTCCTTATCAAGCGGAAGTTAATATTATCCTAGTCGATGATGAGAATATTCGTAGTATTAATGCTGAGTTTCGGGACTTGAATCAAGCGACAGACGTCTTATCTTTTCCGATGATAGAATTCACAAAACCAGCAAAATATGATATAATAACTGATGGCGAAGGAACCTATTTCAACCCTGAAAGTGATGAATTGATGCTTGGCGATATTATTATTTCAGTGCCAAGAATGAACGAACAGGCGATTGAATATGGGCATAGTGCTAAGCGTGAATACGCTTTCTTGATTACTCATAGTATGCTTCACTTGCTAGGATATGATCACATGGAAGTGACAGAGGCTAAGATAATGGAAGCGAAACAAGCAATCATTCTAGAACAATTAAGGATAACTAGATAAAGGAGAATTATGATGAAGTTTAAAAATCTAGCGAAAGCATTAACAATTGCAACAATGATAATGATGTTAACCGCATGTGGCAACAAAGAGACAACGAATGAAGTAACCCCAACGCCAACAGCGGCGGTTACCAGCGAAGTAAGTGTTGAACCAACAGCGGAACCAACCCCTACTTTGGAGGTAGTGCAAGAGGGAATGGTGAGAAGTTACTTAACTGGTGAATATGTTCCCGAAGCAGTCGGTCGTAGACGCCCTGTTGCCATTATGATGAATAATGTTAAAGTAGCAGTTCCACAAGCTGGTATTGCTAATGCTGGTGTTGTTTACGAAGCACCAGTAGAGGGTGGAATCACTCGTTTAATGGCAGTTATTGAAGACTATGATAATCTAGAAAAAATTGGTTCGATGAGAAGCTGTCGTGACTATTATATCTTCTATGCATCGGGCTTTAATGCTATTTATGTTCACTATGGTCAATCAGTTTATGCTTTGGGAATCTTAGAGATGTCAGAGGTTGATAATTTAAGTGGCCTAGCAGGATATTCTGAATCGGTCTTTTACCGAACCAGTGATAGAAAGGCACCACATAACGCATATACCAGTTATGAAGGGCTTCAACGTGGAATTGAGATTCGTGGATATAGCCAAGAATATGCAGAAGGATACCAAAGCTCATATGTTTTTGCTGATGCAAGTGCTCCACTTGAATTACCAGGTGAATGGTGGGCTGATGTAGTCTTACCAGGATATTACCTAAATGATGCCCGCTTTGATTATAATGCCGAAGATAGTTTATACTATCGTTCACAATACGGCGGAGCACATATTGATGAATTAACTGGCGAACAGCTAGCATACAAGAATATCCTAATCCAATATTCAACATGGCGTAATTATGACGAGAATGGTTATTTAAATATTGATGTTGATGCTGGTAATGAAGGGATTTATATTACCAATGGGAAAGCTATTCCAGTGAGGTGGGAAAAGCATGATCCATGGGGAGCAACCTTTTACTATGACATGGCGGGGAATCAGATTACTTTGAACCAAGGGAAGACTTGGGTGTGTATCGTTCAAGATACGATGCGTGACCGAGTTTCAGTTAAAGGACATGGCGATGTTGCGACAGCGGAAGCGGTAGAGGTTATTGAAGCAGAAGCTATTAGCGAATAAGATTATGGTATCAAGAATATGTAGAAGATATAAGGGAGACTTATCGTGAACAAGCGGAGCGGATTAAGAGACAAACAAAGAATTGTCATTAAGATAGGGTCATCATCATTAACACACCCTCAAACAGGTCAACTTGATTTAATCAAATTAGATGTTTTAGTTCGTGAAGTTAGCAATCTTAAGAATCAAGGCAAAGAGGTTGTTCTTGTTTCATCAGGGGCGATTATGGTTGGACGAAACACAATCGGATTAAAAGAACGACCTGATAAAGTTAGTGTCAAACAAGCATGTGCGGCGATAGGTCAAGCCAAGTTGATGATGATATACCAGAAGCTATTTGCCGAATATAATCAGATTGCGGGACAAGTGTTAATTACCAAGAATACAATACTAAATAATGTCAATCGTATCAATGCTCAGAATACTTTTGAAGAGTTATTGAAGATGGGCGTGATTCCAATTGTAAATGAGAATGATACCATTTCAACCTACGAATTAGAATTTGTTAATCAATTTGGTGACAATGATACCCTATCGGCAATTGTGGCAACGATGATTAATGCTGATTTGCTGATTCTATTATCTGATATAGATGGGCTTTATACCGATGACCCTAACAAGAATCAAGAAGCCAAGTTTATTGATGTCGTTGAATCATTAGATGGTGCACTACTTGCAATGGGCAAAGACTCTGCTAGCGATGTCGGTAGTGGTGGGATGAAGACTAAGTTATCAGCAGCGCAAGTAGCTACTAGTGCTGGTGCTGATATGGTAATTGCTAATGGTAAGGATTTCCGAATTATTCATCGTATTATGGACGGTCGCTCAGAAGGGACGGGAACATTATTTGCCGCCAACAAAAAAGAAGAATTTTATTTAATGGATTATATCGAGAAATTATTATAGGAGTACATTATGGATGATAAACAATTAGAAAGAATTAATGAATTAGCACGAAAAGCAAAGGCGGAAGGTTTAAGTGATGCTGAAAAAGAAGAACAAGCCAAACTACGCCAAGAATATATCGCTTCAGTGCGGATGAATCTCAAAGGTCAGCTTGATAATATTGATATCCAAGAAACCGATGGAACAATCGTGAATCTAGGAGAGAAATATGGCAACAAAGACACACATTAGAGAAATAATCAAGCAACGAAGAGCAGTAGCAACGATAAAGGATATTGAAAGTTCTAGTCAACAGATTTGTGACAAAATCATTGCTTTGCCGGCGTTTATGAAGTGTTCATGGGTCTATGCCTACATAGATTTTAAGAATGAGGTTAAGACTAAGGGGATTATTGAAGCAGCATGGCAAAAGGGTAAACGAGTGGCAGTTCCTAAAGTTAATGGAAAAGCGATGGTATTTTATGAGCTGACTTCATTTGAGCAATTAAAAGTAGGTTATGGGGGGATTTTAGAACCCTGTAATTGCCCAGTAGCAACAGCAAGAAAAGCTCTAATGATAGTACCGGGGGTCGCCTTTGATAAAAGGCGACATCGGATTGGCTATGGTGGCGGTTTCTATGATCGTTATTTGGCTAATTATCCGCAGTTTATTAGTGTAGCAGTAGCTTTTGACTTTCAAATAGTTGACGAGGTACCATGTGAAGAATTTGATATTATACCAAAGCAGTTGATTACTGAGTCACACACATTTTAGGAGGTGTAGGATGCTTCAAATAATTGGCAAGCAGGCAAAGGCGGCGGAACCAATGATGCGAAAATTGGATATCGATAACAAGAATCGGTTGCTTAAAATAGTTGGTGATAATCTGATTATGCAGACCAACACGATTATTAAAGCCAATAGCATTGATATGGAAAATGGCCGAAAGGCGGGAATGAATCAAGGTCTATTAGACCGCTTATTATTAACTCCAGAGCGAATTAGCGAAATGGCGGATGGTCTTTTTAAGTTAGTCGCACTAGATGACCCAGTTGGTGAAGTGCTACAAATGAAAAAGCGACCTAATGGACTATTAATTGGGCAAAAACGCGTACCCTTAGGGGTCGTTGGGATTATTTATGAAGCGAGACCAAATGTTACCGCTGATGCTTTTGGGCTTTGTTTTAAGACGGGCAATGTAGTTATTTTAAAAGGTGGTAGCGATGCAATTAACTCTAATAAGGCCATTGTTGATTGTATTAGGGATAGTCTGACAACAAATGGTCTTGATGCTAATGCTATTCAGTTAATTGAAGATACCTCGCGCGCGACAGCAACTGCTTTTATGAAATTAAAAGAATATGTAGATGTGTTGATTCCACGTGGTGGAGCCGGTTTGATTCAAGCTGTGGTTGATAATAGTACCATTCCGGTAATCGAAACGGGAACAGGTAATTGTCATATTTATGTTGATGAAAGTGCCAACCTTAAGATGGCGGTAGATATCATTGTCAATGCTAAGACACAACGAATTGGCGTCTGCAATGCCTGCGAATCATTAGTGCTTCACGAACAAGTTATAGCCGAGTTGTTGCCAATGCTGGTGGCGGATTTTGAGAAATATCAAGTTGAAATCAGAGGTGACAGCGACGTTTGCCAGCTTATTTCTAGTGCGCAGATGGCAACAGAAGAAGATTGGGGACAAGAGTATTTAGATTATATTATTTCGATTAAATGTGTCACTTCATTAGATGAAGCAATTGAACATATTAATAAATATAGTACCAAGCATTCAGAGGCCATCATCACCTCTAATTATGACCATGCACAGAGATTCCTGGATGAGATTGATTCAGCCGCCGTGTATGTGAATGCTTCGACACGTTATACTGATGGTTTCGAGTTTGGCTTTGGTGCTGAAATTGGAATTAGTACCCAGAAGCTTCATGCTCGTGGACCAATGGGTCTTGAAGCTTTAACAACAATGAAATTTATTATTTATGGAAACGGTCAAGTGAGACCCTAGAGGAAGTGGATGTGACTAACAACACAAAGATTCAACAAATATTACAAAATATTGATTTAACGACTGAGGAACCAACCGAGGAACCAGGGCGGCAATATTATTTCATAAAGAAGTGTCAAGAGGATGTTAGACGCCTAAGTGAAGAACTAGGGCGTCCGCTTTTGTTTTACACTGTGACCTTTGGGTGTCAAATGAATGCTCGTGACTCAGAGAAGCTAGAAGGCATTCTTGAACAAATCGGATACTTAAGGGCGTCATCAGAGCAATTGGCGGATTTTGTTATTTTCAATACCTGCACAGTGCGTGAAAATGCCAATTTGCGAGTGTACGGACGCTTGGGACGCCTAAAGAACTATAAAAAGAAGAACCCCCATATGATGATTGGTTTGTGTGGTTGTATGATGCAAGAACCACATGTGGTTGAAAAGCTAAAGCAGAGTTATTCTTTTGTAGATTTAATTTTTGGAACGCATAATATCTTTAAATTTGCCGAATTATTGGCAACGCGATTATATTCTAAACGAATGGTTATTGATATTTGGAAAGATACCGATGAAATCGTTGAAGATTTACCAGTGGAACGCAAGTATTCATTTAAATCTGGCGTCAATATTATGTTTGGCTGTAATAATTTCTGTAGTTATTGCATTGTTCCATATGTTCGTGGACGCGAGCGAAGTCGCAAGCCCGAAGATATTGTTCGAGAAATAACGAATCTCGTTGCCGATGGCGTATCCGAGGTTATGTTACTTGGGCAAAATGTTAATTCCTACGGCAAAACGCTGGAAGAACCAATGTCATTTGCTGAATTATTAAAAGCGATTGAGCAAATCGAAAGCTTAAAGCGAATTCGTTTTATGACCCCTCATCCCAAAGATTTATCGGATGAATTAATTGAAGTAATGGCTAATTCAACTAAAGTATGTCAGCATATGCACCTACCACTTCAAGCGGGAAGTAGCTTGATTCTAGATAAGATGAATCGTCGTTATACGAAGGAACAATATCTGTCATTAGTTGATAAAATTAGAGCCAAGATGCCTAATATTTCTTTAACAACAGATATCATTATTGGATTCCCTGGCGAAACCCAAGCAGACTTTGAGGAGACACTTGATGTCGTTAGAAGCGTCAGATATGATAGTGCCTTTACCTATATTTATTCTAAGCGCAGCGGAACACCAGCAGCAACGATGGACGGACAAATATCCGAAGAAGTGATAAAAGAGCGCTTTGATATGTTATTAGAGGAAATTCGCGCAATTTCACGTGAAGTGGTATCACGCTTGCAAGGTCAGGTTTATGAAGTGTTAGTTGAAGAGATTAATACGCAAGACAGTACTTTAGTAACAGGTCGTTTATCTAATAATATTTTAGTTCATTTACCAGGTGATGCAACCGATATTGGTAAATTATTACAGGTATCATTGGATGACTGCAAAGGTTTTTATTATTTGGGTAACCGTGTAGACTAATTAGTAGATAGGAGAATCATTGTGAAGAGCCTTTCGCCGATGATGCAGCAATACGTCAAAACAAAAGAAGAAAATAAGGATTGTATTTTATTTTATCGCCTTGGTGATTTTTATGAAATGTTTTTTGATGATGCGATAACGGCATCAAAAGAACTTGAGATAACCTTGACAGGCAAAGAATGTGGTATGGAAGAACGAGCACCAATGTGTGGCGTACCTCATCATGCTGCCGAAGGGTATATTAACCGCTTAATTGATAAAGGCTATAAAGTGGCTGTTTGTGAGCAGGTTGAAGATGCTAAGCAAACTAAGGGTATCGTTAAGCGAGAGGTTGTTAGGATTGTTACTCCGGGAACTAATTTAAACACCCAAAGTCTTGATGAAACGAAAAATAATTATATTATGTCAGTAATTTATTTGGATGAACAATATGGTGTTGCAATTGCTGATATTACGACGGGTGACTGCTATGTCACAGAAGTTGATAAGAAGCGTAAATTATTAGACGAACTTCACAAATTTAATCCAGCTGAAATCATCTGCAATGAATCTTTTAGCGTTAGTGGTGTTGATGTCGATGATTTGAAAGAGCGAATGGGAATTTGTATTTACCCATTAGAAGCATGGTATTTCGATGATGAATTATGTCAAAGAATGCTAAAGGACCATTTTAAAACGATGAGCCTTAATGGCTTAGGGCTTGAGGATTACCCAGTCGGAACTTTGGCTGCTGGGGCACTTTTTCAATATCTTTACGAAACACAGAAGAATTCTTTAGCACAGATGACCAGAATCAATGTGTATTCTGCAGATAAATTCATGTTGATAGATAGCTCTAGTCGTCGTAATCTGGAATTAGTTGAAACCCTTCGTGAAAAGCAAAAAAGAGGCTCACTATTGTGGGTAATTGATAAGACGAATACGGCAATGGGAGCACGTCTATTGCGTAGCATGGTTGAGCAACCGTTAATAGATGGTGAAGAGATTAATGCTCGTTTAGATGCGGTTGCAGAATTTAATCAATTATCGATGCTTAGAGAAGAAATTAGAGAATACCTAAATCCCATCTATGACCTTGAGCGATTGGTTAGTAAGATTAGTAGTAACACTGCTAATCCCCGCGATTTGGTGGCGTTTAAAAGTTCGTTGTATATGTTACCACATATTAAAAATATTTTGCATGAATTTAAAAGTCCCTTGTTGAGTGACCTATATAATCGCTTAGATGACTTGAATGATATATATGAGTTAATTAGCACGGCGATTGCTGATGAGCCACCAATCAATCTAAAAGAAGGCGGAATTATCCGTGATGGTTATGTTGATGATGTTGATAAGTACCGTCATGCTAAGACGGAGGGCAAGACGTGGCTGGCAGAATTAGAGGCCGAAGAACGTGAGAAGACGGAGATTAGAACTCTTCGAATCAAATACAATAAGATATTTGGCTACTATTTCGAAGTCAGTAATTCCTTTAAAAATCAGGTCCCAGAATATTTCACAAGAACCCAAACCTTGGCAAATGTCGAACGCTATAGTACAATTCGTTTAAAAGAATTGGAAAGCGTCATTTTAGGTGCCGAAGACAAGCTATTTGCACTTGAACACGAACTTTTTTGCCAAGTTCGAAATGCTATTGCGAAGCAGATTCCGCGCATCCAAGAGACAGCTAAGGTCATTGCTGGCTTAGATGTTTTTGCATCATTATCGTTAGTAGCTGGACGTAATAATTATGTGCGACCACAGATAAATAATAAAGGTCTGATTGACATTAGAAATGGTCGTCATCCCGTTGTTGAGAAGATGATTAAGAATGATATGTTTATTCCTAATGACACCCATCTCGATAATGGTAATAGCCGTGTTTCAGTTATTACGGGACCGAATATGGCAGGTAAGTCGACTTATATGCGTCAAACGGCTTTAATTGTCTTAATGGCACAAGTTGGTAGCTTTGTTCCAGCTCAAGAAGCGAAGATAGGGATTGTTGACCGTATTTTCACGCGGGTTGGTGCATCGGATGACTTAGCTAGTGGGCAAAGTACCTTTATGGTCGAGATGACAGAGGTTGCCACAATTTTAAGAAATGCCACGGCAAATAGCTTGTTGATTCTCGATGAAATCGGTCGTGGTACGAGTACCTTTGATGGTCTTAGTATTGCTTGGGCGGTAATAGAGCATATTAGTAATACGAAGCTTCTGGGTGCGAAAACGCTTTTTGCAACCCATTATCATGAGCTGACTGAACTAGAGGGTAAATTATCGGGTGTAAATAATTACTGTATTGCCGTCAAAGAAAAGGGCGATGATATTGTCTTTTTGAGAAAGATTGTAAAAGGTGGTGCGGATAAGAGTTATGGTATTCAAGTAGCTAAGCTAGCAGGAGTACCCGAATCAATTATTGAGCGTGCCAAAGAGCTAGTTGAAGAATTAAGTGATGCCGATATAATGTCAGCGGTTAAGGATTTGACCAAACAAAACAGAACTAAAAGCAAAGCAGTTCATTATGACGAAGTTGACTTAGAACAAATTTCGTTATTTGACACTGTGGCTGATGATGATATTTTAGAGGAGTTAAAAGCTGTTGATACGGGCAACTTAACACCGATAGATGCGCTGAATTTAATCCACAAGCTACAAAACAAATTAAAGAATCGTTGGTGATAATATGAGCAAAATTGCATTGTTAGATCAAAATACAATCGATAAAATCGCCGCAGGTGAAGTAATTGAAAGACCCGCTTCGATAGTCAAAGAATTAGTAGAAAATGCTATAGATGCGGGTGCTAATGCTATCACGGTTGAGATTAAGGAAGGTGGTATTTCTTTTATTAGGATTACCGATAATGGTATCGGAATCGCCAAAGAACAGATTCAGTTGGCCTTTTTACGCCATGCCACCAGTAAACTTAAAGAACTTGATGATTTACAGACAATTAATTCACTAGGCTTTAGAGGTGAGGCGCTCTCAAGTATTGCGGCTGTGTCACAGGTGGAATTAATTACTAAAACACATAGTGGCTTTACGGGAACGCGTTATATCATCGAAGGTGGTATTGAGAAGAATATCGAGGATGTTGGTGCTCCAGACGGTACCACATTTCTAATCCGCAATTTATTTTATAATACCCCAGCTCGCAAGAAATTTCTTAAGGCACCAGGGACAGAGGGCAATTATGTTAGTAATTGCATGGAGCAATTAGCGTTATCACATCCACAAATAGCCTTTAAATATATGCTGAATAATCAAATTAAGTTGCATACTTCTGGCAACAATAATTTTAAAGAAGTCATTTATCAAATTTATGGCCGTGATATTACTAATAGTTTAGTAGAAATTAATTATCAAGACGAGGTGGTTAAGGTAAGGGGTTATATTGGCAAGCCCAATATCTCACGCGGTAATCGCAGTTATGAGAATTATTATGTTAATGGTCGTTATGTAAAGAGTTCGCTTATAACCAAAGCGATTGAAGATGGTTACCGTTCTTTTATGATGAAACACAAATATCCCTTTACCGCACTGGCTATTGAAGTAAGTGGTGATGCGGTGGATGTCAATGTTCATCCCACTAAGATGGAAGTTAGATTCGACAATACCGAGGTGATTTATCGCAGTATCTATCGCTTGGTTTGCGACGCCTTGACAGCGAAAGAATTAATCCCGGAAATCGATTTTGAAAAGAAAGCAACAAAAGAAATTCCCACACCAGTTGCGAAGCCATTGATTCCAGAGCCTTTTGAAGTGCAAAGAAGAGCAACTTATGAGACGTTAAAAAGTGAAAATAAAGAACCATTCAAGGCTGTTATCAAAGAAAATACGATATATCCCAAGGCGGATGCGGTATCTAAAGCGGTGGTGCCAAACGAAGAATTGCCAATAGTGGTACAGCAATCACTATTTGAACAAAAGGAATTCCTTAACCAAGACACCATCAAGCAACATCGGATTATTGGGCAATTATTTGATACCTATTGGTTAGTACAAAATGGTGATAATCTTTATATTATTGACCAACATGCTGCCCATGAAAAAGTACTATACGAAAAGCTAATTAAGGCCTTAAAAGAAAAAAGTATAACTTCTCAGTATATTATTCCCGCAATGGTGGTATCAGTTAATTTGGAACAAGCGTCTATGCTTGAAGAGTATCAAGCTTTATTTGGCCAGATGGGCTTTGAAATAACTTCTTATGGTGGTAAAGAATTTAGTATTTCGGCTGTTCCCGACAATCTTTTTGGGATTAATAAAGAAGCTTTATTTATTGAGATGCTAGATGATTTGAGTAATGAAATCAAAGGGCAGTCATTAGATATCATTAGCGAGAAAATCGCATCGATGGCATGTAAAGCCGCCATAAAAGGTAATCGTGGTCAATCACGGGTGGAAATAGAGCATTTGATTGATGAGTTACTATTACTTGATAATCCATATCATTGTCCCCATGGTCGCCCAACTATAATATCAATGAGTAAAATGGAAATAGAGAAGAAATTCAAGCGAATTGTCTAGACGGAGGTTTGAGTGAAGCAGCCACTAATTATTCTAACGGGACCAACGGCAGTTGGCAAAACAAAACTATCGATTGCCTTGGCAAAGGCACTTAATGGAGAGATAATATCAGCGGACTCAATGCAAGTATATCAACATCTAGATATTGGCTCAGCTAAGATTAAGCCTACAGAGATGTCGGGAATCCCCCACTTTTTGATAGATGTTCTTGATCCCAAGGAAGCATTTAATGTCGTTCGGTTTAAGCAAATGGCAAAGGAAGCAATGGAAGATATCTATAGCCGTGGTAAGATACCCATTATAGTTGGTGGCACGGGCTTTTATATTCAAGCTATTCTAAATGATATTGACTTTGACGAGAATCCTCAGTCAACAATGATTAGAGAACGCTTAGAACAGTTATTACAGGAAAAGGGTGCGACGTTTTTGCATCAAGAGTTATCGAAAAAAGACCCACAAGCGGCGAGGGAAATTCACGTTAACAATAGTAAACGGGTGATTAGAGCGTTGGAATTCTTTGAGCAAACTGGCAGCAAAATATCTAGCCATAATCAGGAACAACGCGAAAAGACCAGTCCCTATGATTTCACCTACTTTGTTCTAAATGATAAGCGTGAGTATCTTTATAAGCGAATCGATGAGCGGGTTGATAGCATGATTAAACAAGGTTTAGTTAAAGAAGTGCAAGGTCTATACGACCAAGGCTGTACCAACGAGCTGGTCTCAATGCAAGGATTAGGTTATAAAGAAATTCTAAACTATCTTGCGGGTAATTGTTCGCTAGAAGATGCTATTTATACGATTAAAAGAGATACGCGTCATTTTGCTAAACGCCAACTGACCTGGTTTAAAAGAGAACGTGAAGTGACTTGGGTAGATAAAGGTGAATTTGCCTATGATGATGTAGCGATTTTACAATATATGTTAAACAAATGTAAAGGTAATTGTTATTAACGAGGCGAGTCAAGGAGAGCTTTGTTTAAGCGTAAAATTTAGATTTGTTTTTTGAATTAAAAGCCATACTTAGATGAATTAAGGAGAAATTAATGGAAACAATAAATGACTTATATAGCAAAATTGGTATATCAAAGGAGGTTTATAATTTTGGCGAGGAAATTATTACAAAACTGCAAGAACGCTTCCAAGTGATTGATGAAGTTGCCGAATATAATCAACTGAAAGTTATTGCGGCAATGCAGAAGAATCGCGTTAGCGAGAGTTGCCTTTATGCATCTAGTGGCTATGGTTATAACGATGTGGGAAGAGATACCTTAGAAGCAGTTTATGCGGATGTATTTCGTACCGAGGCAGCACTAGTTAGACCCCAGATAACTTGTGGAACACATGCTCTTTCAATTGCCTTAGCGGCTAACCTACGTGCTGGGGATGAACTTTTATCGCCCGCTGGAAAGCCTTATGATACATTAGAAGAAGTAATTGGTATCAGACCTTCAAATGGTTCATTAGCCGAATATGGGGTAACATATAAACAGGTGGAATTAACCAACAAAGGGAATTTTGATTATGTGGCAATTGCTAAAGCGATTAATGAAAAGACTAAGATGGTGACGATTCAACGCTCAAAAGGCTATCAAACGCGCCCCACCTTTTCGGTAAAGCAGATAGGTGAGCTAATTGCCTTTATTAAAGAGCGAAGAGCTGATATTATCTGTATGGTTGATAATTGTTATGGTGAGTTTGTTGAGATAGTTGAACCTTCAGATGTCGGAGCGGACTTAGTGGTTGGTTCATTAATCAAGAATCCTGGTGGTGGATTAGCTCCTATTGGCGGTTATATTGTCGGTCGAGAAGCTTATGTAGATAATTGTGGATATCGCCTAACCGCTCCTGGACTTGGCAGAGAGGTAGGGGCAACATTAGGTGTTAATCAAGCTTTTTATCAAGGCCTTTTCTTAGCCCCAACGGTAGTTGCGAGTGCTTTAAAAGGAGCTATTTTTGCGGCTAATATCTATGAAGGTTTAGGATTTGCCGTTGTACCAAATGCTAGTGAAAGTCGGCATGATATTATCCAAGCGGTTACACTAGGCAGTAAAGAAGGGGTTATTGCTTTTTGCCAAGGGATTCAAGCTGCAGCTCCGGTCGATAGTTATGTTGCCCCCGAACCATGGGCAATGCCAGGTTATGATAGTGATGTTATTATGGCAGCGGGAGCCTTTATTCAAGGCTCATCCATTGAGCTAAGCGCTGACGGACCAATCAAGTCTCCTTATGCCGTTTATTTTCAAGGAGGATTAACTTTCCCCCATGCTAAGTTAGGTATCTTGATGAGTCTACAAAAGTTAGTGGAACAGAATTTAGTCAAGTTATAAAAGTGGAATATATTAAGAGGTGAAGATGGATATTATTATTGTTGGTAGTGGTGCTTCTGGTCTAATAGCTGGAATTGAAGCGGCAAGAAATGGTGCTAATGTTACTATTTTAGAAAAAAATGAAAAGTCAGGTAAGAAGATTTTGGCAAGTGGTAATGGACGTTGTAACTTGACTAATATTAACCAAGGAAAAGAATATTATCGTGGTACGGATGCGGATTTTGCTTGGAGTATCATTAGCCAGTTCAATCACTTCGATACGATGCGTCTTTTTACTGATATTGGTATTTACACTAAGAATAAGAATGGTTACATCTACCCTTATAGTGGTCAAGCAAGCAGTGTTCTTAAAGTATTGTTAATGGAAGCCAAGCACCTCAAAATCAAAATCAAACACTGTGAAAAAGTAATTGCTATAACGCCAGCTAAAGGTGGCTTTGAAATAAAGACAGAAACATGGCAGTATCATTGTGATAAAGTAATAGTTGCGGCTGGTTCACCGGCATCGATAAGTACTAATTTTGACAATACAACTTATTCCTTAGCAACCGCTTTAGGACATACCCTTATCAAGCCGCTACCAGCATTAGTTGGCTTAGATGGCATTGGTGGTTATTTCTCACAGTGGAGTGGTGTGAGAATGGAAGGGGCGATAACTCTTTTAATTGATGATGTGCCCGCGAATACGACTAAAGGCGAGATTCAATTTACAGATTATGGCGTTTCGGGAATTCCGATATTTTCTTTGAGTCGCTTCGTCGTAAGGGCGATAGCTGATAATAAGAAAGTAATTGTTGTCCTTGATTTAATGCCAGACTTCACGGCTGAATTTGTAGCTGGATTATTAGCCGAGCGACTTAACAACTGCTCCTACAAATCACTATCTGAATCTTTAATTGGGCTAATACCTGATAAAATGATTCCGATTATGACGGCTAAAGCAACATCAGTAGAGGATATTGTAACATGGCTAAAGTGTTATCCCATCTTAATCAAAGGGGCTCATTCCCTTGAACAAGCGCAAGTATGTAGTGGTGGTGTTAGTACAAAGGAACTAAATCTTAGAACCCTTGAATCTAAAAAGATACCAGGGCTTTATTTTACTGGTGAAATAGTTGACGTTGATGGTGATTGTGGCGGATATAATCTTCAGTGGGCATGGAGTAGTGGGGTGATAGCTGGAAGAAGTGCAAGTAAGAACAATAATTAGAATAGTAGAAGAGGATTATTAGATGATTAGAATACAGCAACTTAAAATGCCGATTACACATAGTGAAGAAGAATTATTAGCGAAGGTTTCAAAGCAACTTTGCGTTAGTAAGGAGCAGCTTGAAAAATGGCAAATCGTTCGTCAATCAGTTGATGCCAGAAAGAAGCCAGAACTTTTTTATGTATATACAATAGATGTTGCAGTTGCCAATGAAAAGGATATCATGAAGCGAATCCGCAACAATAATATTACCTTAGCAAAAAAGACTAAATATAAATTACCACCAATGGGTGAGCAACCGCTTAAACGTAGACCGATTATAATTGGCGCTGGACCAGCAGGCTTGTTTTGTGCGTACATGTTGGCTTTATCAGGGTTTAAGCCATTAGTGTTAGAACGTGGCGATGAAGCCTGTGTTAGAAAAGAAAAAATTGAGAAATTCTGGGAGACAGGTATTCTTGATGATAATTCTAATGTTCAATTTGGTGAAGGTGGTGCGGGAACCTTTTCTGATGGTAAGCTAAATACCACGGTTAAGGATGCTTTCGGTCGTAATCATAAGGTTCTGGAAATATTAGTAGCAGCTGGAGCTTCACCAGAGATTTTATATCAACAAAAGCCACATTTAGGTACCGATATCCTCATCGGTATAGTTGAGACCCTACGAAAACAAATTATCGATAGGGGTGGTGAATTTCGCTTTCAATCACAGGTAACTGACCTAGTGATTAATAATGGAGCGATGACGGGCGTTTGCTTAAATGATAAAGAATGTGAAGCGGCAGAAGTTGTAGTATGTGCAATCGGTCATAGTGCTCGGGATACATTTTCACTATTACATGAACATAATATCGCGATGACGGCTAAATCATTTGCGATGGGGGTACGGATTGAACATCCACAAGCAATGATTAATGATAGTCAATATGGTTATGAAGAAGTACCTTTATTAGGTGCCGCTAATTATAAGTTAACCCATCAATCACAATCAGGACGAGGTGTCTATTCTTTTTGTATGTGTCCAGGTGGTTATGTTGTTAATGCTTCATCTAAACAAGGACAACTGGCAATTAATGGCATGAGTTATCAAAGTCGTAATAGTGCTAATGCTAACAGTGCTTTAGTTGTAACTGTGACGCCTGAGGATTATGCTACATATCAAGTACCTAGTGGGGCGAAAGCATTACAAGGACTAGCATTTCAAGAAGCCTTAGAGACGAAGGCCTTTAATCTTTGTGATGGCAAGATACCAGTACAGCGTCTAGGTGATTTTAAGTTGAAGCAACCAAGTCAAGCTTTAGGAACGATAAAGCCTTGTATAAAGGGTGCTTTTAAGCTTGGCAATCTGTATGAGTGTTTACCAACTTATATAAGTGATGCGATTATTGAGGGGATTGACGCCTTTGAACGAAAAATCCGGGGATTTGCTCAAGATGATGCGCTATTAAGTGGGATTGAAAGCCGTACCTCATCACCGGTACGAATTCTGCGAAATGACAACTTAGAAAGTAATATCAATGGTCTTTATCCTTGTGGCGAGGGTGCTGGTTACGCTGGTGGAATCACCTCAGCGGCTATTGACGGGATTAAAGTCGCAGAAGAAATTCATAAACGTTATAAAAATTTAATCTGATACAATGTATACTTATAAGGTTATCTGTGCTAAAATGGATAACGAACTTTAGCCTAAGAAGATTCTTGGATTTTGCCTGAAGAGATGAAGCGGAGGCTCATGACTAAAGAGAGAAATATCAAAGAATTACCATTAAGTGAACGACCATATGAGAAATTCTTACAAAATGGGGTTACAGCGTTAAATGATTCAGAATTATTGGCGATTATTTTGCGAACTGGAACACGGGGAATTTCATCGATAACCTTATCAAAAGAAGTGCTTAACTTTCATAATAGCTATCAAGGGCTAATTGGTTTACAACATCTTTCGGTAGAACAGCTAAAGACAATTAAAGGAATTGGCATGGTAAAAGCCGTTCAATTAAAATGCATTGGTGAGTTATCACGGCGAATGACCAAGGCGATGGCTCAAGAGCAGTTGAGCTTTAATCACCCGCAGACAATAGCTTCTTACTATATGGAAGATATGCGACATCTTGAGCAGGAAGTGCTGACCTGCATTATGCTTGATACGAAGAACTCGTTTTTAGGAGATATTATGATATCGAAAGGAACGGTTAATGCATCATTGGTTTCTGCTCGTGAGATTTTCTTAAATGCACTTAAGCACCAAGCGGTAAATATTATTTTACTACACAATCATCCCAGCGGGAATCCATACCCTAGTGATGAGGATATCAATGTTACTAAACAAATTCAAGCAGCTGGCGACTTGATAGGAATTAAGCTATTGGACCACATTATTATTGGTGATCAGAAGTATGTCAGTTTTTGTGAGGATCACATTTTGCCGTTGTAGAAATGCTTTTATATAGAAAGGTTGGCATTTATGCTGTTTCAAGATACCTTTGGGATTGACCTTGGTAGTACGACTGCTAAAGTTTATTCCCTAAAAAAAGACGAAATTCTAATTGAAAAGAATATGATAGCAATTAGAAATAATGAAGATATTTTAGCAGTTGGTAATGATGCTTATGAGATGTATGAGAAGACACCACGTAATATTTTGGTACATTCAGCGGTATCTGCTGGAATGATTGCTGATATTGCTAATGTAGAAATGATTGTGCAAACACTATTGCATCGGATTAATCCACATCCGGGGCAACGGCCATTGCTTTATTTTGCCGTGCCAACGGATATGACAGAGATTGAGAAACGCGCTTATTATGCCATTGCTGGTGGTAAGACACGGGTATTACTAGTTGAGAAGCCAATCGCCGATGCCATTGCTTTAGGAGTCCCAATTATGAAGACTAAGGGTTCTTTGGTGGTTAATATCGGTGGTGAAAGTACGGAGCTTTCAGTTATCGCGGACCAACGAGTTATCATTAGTAAAGTTATTAAGCTTGGTGGGCATCATCTAGACGAAGCTATTTGCAATGAAGTACGCAAGCGAACCAATACACATATCAGCTACAGGACAGCCACACGTCTTAAGAATGCTTTGGCTGATTTTGGGAATAACAATAAAGAAGCTCGAAAGATTGTTGGGATTGATAGTGTGACAGGACTACCAAAGACGGAGATAGTGACGGCAACCTTGGTCAATCACTCGATTAGAGAAGTGTTTAACCGAATTGTTACCGAATTAAAGGTATTTCTTGAGCGAACGCCACCACAAGTGCGAGATGCCATTATTGCTGACGGTATTTATCTGACTGGTGGTACTACTCAAATCAATGACTTAAGTACCTTTTTAACTGAGCAGCTTAATTGTCGCATTCGAATATCATCGATTTATGAAATGGCAACTATCAATGGCTTAAAAGAAATCATCAACCATAAGACGCTTCATCGATGGGCATTTACGGCTAAAGGTAAAGTGAGGAAACTATGAAAAAAAGAAAATTTTCTATACAATCAAAACATTTAATCATTATTATGACGATTTTCTGCATTGGCCTAATTACATTAACCGCATTATCAAGTTTTTCTTTTTCGCCAATTAAGAATAGGGTCGAGTATGTGATTTCACCATTCCAAAATGGTATTAATACTGTTGGAACATGGTTTACATCACAGACAGCCGCCCTAAATGATGCGAAGCAACTAACTGTCGATAATATGGAATTAACCCAAAAGATAGATGAGTTAATGGCAGAAAATAATGTTTTATTACAAGAAAAAGATGAACTTGATAGATTAAGAAAATTATATGACCTTGATAAATCATATTCTGAATATGAGAAAGTAGCAGCACAAATTATTTCTAAGGACCCTGGTAATTGGTATAATTCTTTTACTATTAATCGTGGTCGTGTCGATGGTATTGAAGTCGATCACAACGTCTTAGCTATTGGTGGCTTAGTTGGTATTGTAACTGATGTAGGTGAGAATACAGCAACAGTTCGTTCGATTATTGATGATGCTAGTAATGTCAGTGCGATGTCAGCGGCGACATCAACTCATTGTATCGTAACAGGTAATCTACTATTGATGGATGAGGGCAAGCTGAACTTCATTCAGATGACTGATGAAGATGATAATGTTCAAGCTGGAGAACGAATTGTCACTTCCGATATTAGTGATAAATTCTTAAAAGGGATTTTGATTGGACATATCAGTGATATTGAATATGACCATAATAATTTGACTAAGACGGGAACAATTATTCCAGCTGTTGATTTTGAACATTTAAATGAAGTTTTAGTTATTACTGAGTTAAAGCAGAAAGGATAACAAGCGTGCGTCGAAAAATAGTCTTAGGACTCCTTATTATTATCATTTTCATATTGCAAAGTACAGTTTTTCAGTGGTTGTCGATTGCTTCGATATCGCCGAATCTGTTATTGATTCTAACAGTTTCTTTTGGCTTTATGGGCGGCAAGACAACAGGCTTATTTGTAGGCTTCTTTAGTGGTTTGATAATTGACTTGTTCTATGGCAATTTGTTTGGTTTTTATGCATTGACGTATATGTATATTGGGTTTCTAAATGGCTTCCTTTATAAGGTCTATTATGATGAGGATATTAAAGTCCCCTTGGTATTAGTAGCAATCAGTGATTTTGCTTTAGGGATTGTTGTCTATGGCTTCTTGTTTATGCTACGAGGGCGATTGAATCTAGGGGGCTATTTACGACATATTATTTTTCCTGAAATGGTTTATACTTTAGTATTAACATTACTGCTTTACCGTATCTTTTTTAGAATTAACAAAAAACTAATAGAAATAGAAGCGAGAGGACAGCGTTCGTTGTGGTTAAGAAGATAAAAGCAACCTTTAGAAAATTTAAAATTAATAGAACAACAATTCTGTTACTTGGCTTTGTGGCGATGTCATTCATTCTTGTGCAACGTCTCTTTGAGTTACAGATTATTAATGGTGAAGAGTACGCCAGTAATTTCTCGCTACGAACAACTAAAGAGCGAACAATCAAAAGTACCCGAGGTAATATTTATGACCGCAATGGTCGGCCATTAGCGTATAATACCTTGTCATATTCGGTAACCTTAGAAGATAATGGGACATATCGCAATAACCGTGAGCGCAATCTTTCCTTAAATAGTGATATATATGATATCATTCAAATATTAGAAAGCAATGGTGATGTTCTAGACCCCGATTTCCATATTATTCTAAATGCTAATGGTGAGTATGAGTTTGATGTGACTGATTTTGCGTTAAATCGCTTCCGTGCGGATATTTATGGTCATAGATTAATTGAGGACCTAAAAAAAGACCAAGAAAATGCTAGTGCAGAGCAGATTATGACATATCTGATTCAACAACGTTTTGGTTTGATTCTTGATGAGACCAACGCAAACTATTCAGCTGAATATCTTGCTGAATATGCCAAGGATGCTGTTTTGTATGGATTACCAGCCGAGTTTACCAAAGCAGAACTTTTGCAGATTGTTTCGGTTAGATATACACTTTCAACCACCAGCTATAAGAAGTATGTGCCAGTAACAATTGCTTCTAATGTCAATGATATGACAGTTGCGGCAATAGTGGAGAACAAGGATACTATAACAGGGGTTGATATTCAAGAAGATTCGGCTAGGGTGTATGGTGATGATAGTGTCTATTTTGCTTCAATCATTGGTTATACTGGTAAGGCTTCGACAGAAGAATTAGAAGCCTTAAGAGAAGTAAACCCAGATTATTCGACCGGTGATGTTATTGGTAAAACAGGAATCGAAGAGGTTATGGAGACAACTTTGCAAGGTAAAGACGGCAAAGAGACGGTCTACGTAGATAACCTTGGTAAGGTTCTAAAGATTGATGAACAAGGTGCGACTAGACCAGTACAAGGTGATGATGTTTATTTAACGATAGATAGTGAATTACAAACGGCAACATATAAGATGCTTGAACAGCGTATTGCGGGTATTTTGATTAATAATATTCATAATATCAAGGAGTATGAGACCAGTGAAGCAACTGACTCGTCAGCTATTCCAATTCCAATATATGATGTTTACCATGCTTTAATTAATAACAATATTATTGATATTGAACGTTTTACTAAGCCGGATGCAACAGCAACACAGCAGGCTATCTATGCTGCTTATAAGCAAAAGCAAACAGCGATATTTGAGACAATTGAACGAGAACTGACAGGTGATAATCCAACGCCATATAATCAACTATCAAAAGAAATGCAGTCATATACAAGCTATATTGTTAATGACATGCTGACAAGTAAGACTAAGATTTTATTAGATACGGCTATTGATAAGGCAGATAAGACCTATATTGCATGGAAGACTGAAGAGGTAATTAGTTTACAAGAATTCTTGACCTATGCCGCAAGTCAGAACTGGATTGATTTGTCATCGGTAATAGAGGACGATGAGTATTTTAGTTCTAAAGAAGTATATTATGAACTTTCTCGATATATTGCTGATTACTTGAAAACAGATGTTGCGTTTAGTAAATTACTATATAAATATTTATTATTAGAAGACGGTATCTCAGGTGAACAGTTGATTGTTGCCGCTTACGAACAAGGAATTCTGGATGCTGCTGATGGGGACTATGAGGCCTTTGTTGCTGGAACCATGAATGCTTATGAAATAACAATCCAAAAAATTCGTAAGTTAGACCTAACGCCAGCACAGTTAGCACTTGACCCTTGTTCAGGCTCAGCCGTTATAACTGACCCCAAAACAGGGGAGATATTAGCGTGTGTAACTTATCCAAGCTATGACAATAATCGTCTAGCGAACCAAATGGATATTGAATACTATCGCCAATTGATTAATGATTTATCTGAACCATTTTATAATAAGGCAACACAACAGCGAACGGCGCCTGGCTCAGTTTTCAAAATTGTGATGGCGGTGGCGGGACTTAAAGAAGGTGTTGTCACCAATGATAGTACCATTATGTGTAATGGTCTATTCGATAAAATCTCTGGTTCACCACTAGCATGTTGGAATACTTATGGCCATGGAGAGTTAAGTATCAGAAGTGCGATAGAATTATCTTGTAATGTATATTTCAGTGAAATTGCTTATCGGATGGGTCAAGATGAGTCAAATGTATTCTCCGATTCAATGGCGATGCAAAAGGTTCAAACCTATGCCGAATTATTTGACTTAGATAAGAATTCAGGAATTGAAATATCAGAAGCAACACCACATATTTCTGACAGCATGCCGATTCCTTCATCAATTGGGCAAGGAACACATAGTTTTACGACATCACAATTAGCGCGTTACATCACTAGTATTGCTAATAGTGGTACTAGCTATGATATTTCATTACTTGACAAGGTAACTAAGTCAGACGGAACTTTAATTGAAGATTATACGCCACGAATTGAAAGCACTCTTGAAATAGCTGATTATATTTGGGAAGATGTTCATGTCGGTATGAGAGATGTTATCGCTGAAACCAACCAAAATATTTTCGGTGACTTAGGTGTGGAATTAGCAGGTAAGACTGGAACAGCACAAGAGAGTAAGAGTCGTGCCAATCATGGTGTCTTCATCGGTTACGCACCTTATAACGACCCTGAAATATCAGTAGCTGTGCGTATTGCTTATGGTTATACATCACAAAATGCTGGTTATGTAGCCAAAGATATTTGTAATTATTACTTTGATTTAAAAGAAGAAGACGAACTGATTACAGGTGTCGCTTCAGTGCCAAGTACACCAGTTCGAAGAACTGATTAACAGACCGAAGGATAGGATGTTCAATGTTAAAATTATACAAACTAAAAGACTACAATTTCCGCTTAGTGTTATGGCTTATTGGTATCAGTACGATAGGTGTTCTTTTGGTAGGAAGTGCCATGCAATCACTCCAGCAACGCCAATTATATGGTGTTATTTTAGGAGTTGTTTTGATGCTGATTATATCCTTGATTGATTTTAGTTGGATTCTAAACTTTTATTGGATTATGTATATTGCTAACATCGCTTTATTACTAGCTGTTCGTTTTAGTTCAGTTGGTAAGGAGACGGCAGGGGCAACGAGATGGATGAATATTGCTGGCTTTCAATTTCAGCCAACCGAATTATCAAAGATTATCTTGATTTTGTTTTTTGCTAAATATTTAATGGATAATGAAAATACCCTTAATACGTTTAGGACGTTGTCACGTATCATATTGTTATCGGCAGTACCTTTAATCTTGATTTATATTCAGCCAGATATGAAGAATACCATCACTGTTCTTGTGCTATTTTGTGTCTTATTGTATATTACTGGATTGAGTTATAAGATTATTGTCGGCGTGGTAGCAGTGATTCTGCCATTGGTCTTTATATTTTTGTTTTTGGTGACGCAGACTGATTTGCGTATTATTAATGCGTATCAGAAGAATCGAATTATGACCTTTATATATCCAGAGGATGATAAATATTCAGATAGTATTGTTCAACAAGAGAATTCGATTATAGCCATTGGTTCTGGCGAATTACGAGGTAAAGGATATAATAATAACGAGGTGTCTTCAGCAAATAAAGGGAATTTCGTTCCACAAATTCAGACTGACTTTATTTTCGCCGTAGCGGGTGAGGAGTTAGGTTTCTTGGGCACAACGGGTATTATCATTATTTTGTTACTGATTTGTTTTGAATGTATTTTATTAAGTCGGCGAGCCAAGGATACTTCGGGCAAATTAATATGTTGTGGCATGGCGACGATTGTGGCTTTTCAAAGCTTTATTAATATTGGTGTTGCTACTGGTATTATGCCGAATACGGGGACCCCGCTACCGTTTGTTAGCTATGGATTAACTTCGATGGTAAGTTTGTTTATCGGCATGGGTGTTGTTTTAAATATTGGACTACAAAATAGAAACTTTTTAGTAGGAGAAGCTAAGTAAAGATGAAAAAGAAGATGACCAAAAGGACCAGAAGAAAAAGAAGCGTTATTCGTAAGACAATACTGCTGATGTTCTTATTGACAATTGCCTTATTAGCAGGTATTTATGGCATTTTGATGTTGCGCGAAACTAAGGGCTTAGATGCTAGTTATGCTTATGAGCGAATTGTCAAACCAGTAGATTTAACAATGGATGCCGATATGCAAAGAGCTAAGCCTTTTGCTGCTGATTTGTGTGTGATTAATGGCAATCGAAATATGGACGAAATTAATTTGACAGGCAGTAATGAGAAGGCAACACTACTTAATCTTGATGATAGACAGGTAATGTACGCTCATAATATCCACGACCGAACTTATCCAGCTAGTATTACTAAAATAATGACAGCAATATTAGCTATCAAGTATGGTAATATGAATGACAATGTTACGATTAGTCGAAATGCTGTAACATTGGAAGCGGGCTCACAGCTTTGTGGCTTTCAAGCTGGTGATATAGTGACGATGGATGAGTTGTTTCATGGTTTATTAGTATATTCTGGTAATGATGCGGCGATGGCAATAGCTGAACACATTGGTGGTTCAGTTGATAATTTTATGAAGATGATGAATGAAGAATTACGAGCTATTGGAGCTACTAATACGCACTTTGTCAATCCACATGGACTTCATGATGATGAGCATTTTACGACGGCTTATGATATTTATTTAATGTTAAACGAAGCTTTAAAATATGAGTATTTCGTAGATGTCATGCAACTTGGTGTCTATAACTTATCATATCGAAGAGCTGACGAAACGATTACAGTTAAGCTTGATTCAACAGATCGTTATTTGACTGGTGAAACAGCAGCACCAATGGGTGTTACTGTTCTTGGTGGCAAAACAGGAACAACTAGCTTAGCTGGTGCATGTCTTGCTATTTTAAGTCAAAATGAGTATGGCAAGCCATATGTATCAATTGTTCTAGGGGCTCCGACCAAAGCAATTTTATATCAAGACATGAATCAATTGTTAGCTCAAGTTAATTAGTGAAAAATTTTCAAAAAGACATTGTATTCCTTGGTTAAATGTACTATAATTACAAGACAAAGATAAATATTTTTGGTAAAATTACATATCAAATAACCTTTAGGAGGTAACTGCGATGGTTCAATTAATTATTGGTGACAAAGGTAAAGGAAAGACTAAGCAGCTCTTAGATAAAGTTAATTTATCTATCAAATCCGCCGCCGGTAGCATTGTCTACTTGGATAAGAGTTCCAAGCATATGTACGATTTGAACAATAAGGTTCGTCTTATTGATGTTTCAGAGTATCGACTTGCGAACTGTGATGAATTTGTAGGATTTGTCTTTGGTCTTATTTCGCAAGATCATGATATTGAAGAGATTTATTTTGATGGTTTTAGGGTTATTGCTAAGCTTGAATGGCAGGACATTACGGCAACGATTGAGCGTATGGAAGCAATAAGCTTGGCATTTAATATTAACTTCGTAATCAGTGTATCAGCAACCGAAGCAGAGATTCCGGATACCTTAAAAGACAAGATAATTATGTCCTTATAGAATTATCATAGGAGCTTCCTAATTAGGAGGCTTCTATTTTTTTGTCTCAAGAGTGGCAGTAAGCTTGAAGAATTTGCTTGAAAATGTTAGAATATATAGATATTGAAAAGAATAGGAGAGAGCCTTTGAAAGATTTTAGTAAAGACACCAAACGCCGCAATTTTCATATCTCAGACCTTAAGAAGATATTGACACTAAATATTGGAACGGTTTTGTTTGGGGCACTTTTTATATATATGGTTATTAGCATTTTATTATATTTAACATCATCTCGTATCACTTCGTATCAGGTTACGGCTGGACCATTATCACGTAATCAGACATATACAGCATTAGCGATATATTCCGAAGAGCTAGTCGAAGCTAAGGCTTCGGGCTATATTACCTATTACGCCCGAGATAATTCCAAAACTAAAAAGTTAGGCCCTGTTTTCGGCATTAGTGATGAGCGTGAGACCCCTTCAACGGTAGAATTACAAGGGGATGATTTAGAAAGTCTGCGAACATCAATTGCCAAATTTGCATATGGTTTTAATGCGGCTAACTTTTCTGACACATATGAATTCAAATATGAATTAGAAGGTGACATCTTGCAATATGCCGGTGTTAAGCCAGTTGTTGATGTTAGTGCGAAGCAAAGTCCTGGTGAAACTGAGGATTCATTAAGTGTAAGACCTTTAAGTATTAATAATCAAACGATTAATTTCTCAGAACGGGATGGTCTGATTCTATATTCGGCCGATGGTTATGAAGGTCTAACTGAAGAGAGCTTAACCAAGGATGATTTCACCCAAAGAGCTAAGCATAAGGTGAATCTAAGAACATCTGAAAAGGTTAACTTAGGAGATCCAATATATAAGATTATAGACAACGAGGAATGGTCTATTTATATTCCGTTGACCGAAAAACAAACAGTCCAATTAGCTGGGCGAGATAGGATTAGAGTAAAATTCCTAAAAGATGGCAAGACGCAGGTTGGCAAATTTTCGATTTTACAAAAGGACAAGGACTTTTATTGTCGAATAACCTTTAACAGTGGTTTGATTCGCTATGCATCTAATCGATTTCTAGAAATTGAATTAGTTACCAACACCAAGAGTGGCTTGAAGATACCATTAACGGCGATTGTTAACAAGGATTTTTATATCATTCCCAAAGAATTTGTCATTAGTGAAAGACGAGATAGTGAAGCTAATTTCATTAAGGAGACTACCGATAAAAGTGGTAAGACTTCTCAGGAATTTATAGGTGCAACTCTCTATGCTGAGCAAGAAGACCATTATTTTGTTGATAAAAGTGAATTTAAAGAAGGGGATGTCTTGATTAAACCTGACTCAACTGAACGCTATATCATAAAAGATACCGCGCCACTTGAAGGCGTCTATAGTATTAATAAAGGTTATGCGGTATTTCGTAAGATATCAATTATTGACCAAAATGAAGATTTCTGCATCGTTGAACAAGGGACATCTTTTGGGATTGCCCAGTATGATAATATTGTACTAAAAAGTGACACTGTAAAAGAAGAAGAAATTTTGTATTAAGGAGCTTCGTATGATTGCCACAAATTTAGAATTAGTCCAGAACAAGATTAAAGCCGCTTGCAAACGAGTAGGACGTGACTATAAGGAGGTTACCCTTATTGCTGTTAGCAAGACCAAGCCAATAGAATTGATAGAGGATGCCATTGCAAGTGGGCAGCAAGATTTTGGTGAAAATAAAGTTCAAGAGTTAACCACCAAATACGAACTCCTTGAGAAGGATTTGCGTTGGCATATGATTGGGCACTTACAACGTAATAAAGTAAAGTATATTGTTGATAAGGTAGCCTTAATTCATTCGGTTGATTCGTTAAGATTGGCGGAGACAATCAGCAAGGAAGCATTAAAGCAAGATGTTATTGTACCAATTCTAATCGAAGTTAACGTCGCTGATGAGGAAACTAAATTCGGAATTACTTGTGAAGAAGTAGTTACATTAATTGAAGCAGTAGCATTACTTCCTGGCGTCGCAATAAAGGGCTTAATGACAATAGCACCATTTGTTGCGGATTCTGAGCAGAACCGCTTGGTTTTCCGACAATTAAAGCAATTAAGTGTTGACATAATGGCTAAAAACATTAATAATGTTAATGTAGATATTCTTAGTATGGGGATGACTGGAGATTATGAAGTTGCCATCGAAGAAGGGTCTACAATGGTACGCGTTGGTACGGGTATCTTTGGTGAAAGAAATTACGCTAAAACAATATAGAGGAGATTAGTAATGAAAATTTTAGATAAGTTTTTAGATGCAATTCGATTAAATGATGATTTTGACGACGATTTCGATGATGATTTCGATGAAGAAGATGCACCGAATCCTAAAAGTCGTTTTTTTAAGAAGATGAATGATGACTTAGATGATGAAGATGATTTAGATATACCTGAAAAGAAATCTTTCTTTACTAAAAAAGAAAGCACAACAACCTTTGCGAAACCAGAGCGTAAAGCTTCTAAGATAACACCAATTCGTAAACGGGCTACAAGTGGGATGGAAGTATGTATAATCAAGCCAACTTCAATGGAAGATACCAGAGATATTGCTGATACTTTGATTGCTCATTCAACCGTATTACTGAATCTTGAAGGGCTAGATGTTGATGTTGCACAACGGATTATCGACTTTTCTTCAGGCTCTTGTTATTCAATTGGTGGTGGTTTACAGAAAGTATCTAGTTATATCTTTGTTTTGACACCAGATAATGTTGAAGTATCAGGTGATTTTCAAGAAATGTTAAGTGGTGCTTTTGACCTATCTTCAATTCAAACTCATTACTAAAAGATGAGTACTAAGGAGATATTCAAAAGCAGAATTCTTGATTTGACAAAGCGCGCATATAATCGTGATATTGTGACCTTTACTGATTTTCTTGATTTGCAAGAATTGAATATAATAAATAACCTAGGAACGACAAGTTTAGGCGTTTCGTGTCAGTTTTATGGCGGTTATCAAATGTCAGAGCGTCAGATGGTAGCATTTATTCCTGACGCTTTTTCTCATTCAAAGAATACTTTATCAAATTTGCTACAATACCCAATTGATTGTATCAAAATTGTGCCATTAGCAGTCAAATTTGCAGAAGCACTTAATCATCGTGATTATCTGGGTGCACTGGTTAATCTGGGTATTGAGCGAAGTGTGATAGGTGATATTTTGGTTAAAGGTTCATATGCCTATGTATTTTGTTTGCGACGAATGACACCTTTTATTACAGAGAATTGCACTAGGATTAAACACACTAATGTTAAGTGCGAAGTAATTGACCACCTGACCGAAGTGATAACGCCAGAATTCGAAACGATTACTGGTAGTGTTGCATCAATTCGCTTGGACTCAATCATTGGTTTGGCTTTTAAGTCTTCACGAAGTAATAGCAATGGTTTAATTGAGGGTAAGAAAGTATTCGTTCACAGCAAATTGATTACGTCTAATGCTTATCAGTTAAAACCAAATGATGTAGTATCTGTGCGTGGTTTTGGCAAGTTTATTTATGTTGACGAACTATCCAAAACCAAAAAAGGACGCTGTCGCATACAAATTAATCGCTATATTTAAAGGAGAGTTTCATGAATCAACAAATCACGGTAAAAAGACCTGGTGAATTTGAATATCAAATTGTTTGGGGCAATGATTTTTCGGCATTAGGTGAAAATATTAATAGACTTGGTCTAATCGGGCGAAAGGTTTGCATCGTCACTGATAGTAACGTCGATGCTCTTTATGCCGAGGCGGTTGCAAGCAAACTTGTTGACGACTTTGAATTAGTTAGTAAGTTTGTTATGCCAGCTGGTGAGGCCTATAAGACCCTTGATACGGTTCGTGATTTGTATACGCATTTAATTGAGCACAGATTTGAACGCAAGGATATCTTGATTGCCTTAGGTGGTGGAGTAGTTGGCGATTTAACTGGCTTTGCTGCGGCGACTTACTTACGTGGAATTGATTTCATTCAAATTCCAACAACATTACTTGCTCAAGTGGATAGTAGTGTTGGTGGGAAAACAGGCGTTGATTTCGATAATTTTAAGAATATGGTGGGTGCTTTTTGGCAACCACGTTTAGTATATATGAATACAACAGTCTTAGACACTCTTTCCGAAGAGCTATTCGCTTGTGGTATTGGCGAAATACTAAAGACTGGTTTACTTAAAGATGCTGATTACTTTAACAGTGTGATTACCAATAAAGAGGCTATTTTAAGTCGTGACAAAGCTACTTTAACGGCGATGATTAAGACTAGCTGTCAGATTAAGGCAGCTATAGTTGAAAATGATCCAACTGAACAAGGCGAACGGGCACTGCTAAATCTAGGGCATACGTTAGGTCATGCCATTGAAAAATTAATGGGCTTTACAATGCTTCATGGTCAATGTGTAGCATTAGGAACGTTAGCGGCCGCCTATCTATCATATTTTAAGGGATATCTAACGATGGCCGATGTTAAGCGTATTAAAGATGCTAATATGGCATATAATTTGCCTACCAAAGTTAAAGGACTTGCGGCTGATGAAATTTTAGCGGCTTCTAAATCAGACAAGAAGATGGAACAAGGAAAGATTAAATTCGTTTTACTATCAGCAATAGGTAGTGCTTTCGTTGATAAAAGCGTTACTGATAAGGAGCTTAAAGCAGCAATTGATTACATTATAGAAGAATAGGTGAAGATATATGAATAAATCAAGAAAAAATATTACCTGGGGTATTATAGCCATTATTTGTCTAGTGATTTTGATTGTTTTAGATCAATGGACTAAGCAATTAGCAGTTCAACATTTGGCAGGGCAAGCAGATATTCCCCTGATTAAGGATGTATTGGTATTACATTATTTAGAAAATGTCGGTGCAGCCTTTGGACTTTTCAAGAATCAAGGCTGGCTCTTTATTATTGTGACGATGATATTTCTAGTTTGCGCTATTTATCTCTTTGTGAAGATGCCTAAAAGCAAGCGCTATTTACCTTTACATAGCTTGATTATATTCTTATTGGCGGGAGCTATTGGTAATTTAATTGACCGAATTACCAACAATTATGTTATAGACTTTATTTATTTTGTACCAATTAATTTTCCTGTATTTAACATTGCCGATATATATGTTACAGTTTCGGCGCTTATCTTAATGGTGTTGATTGCTTTTTATTATAAAGATGCTGACTTTACCTTTCTTAATACTAAAGCTAAAGAAGATTCAAAAGACATTAGAAGTGATATTTAAGGAGTAATCTATATGGAAGAATATTTATTTACGATAGAAGAAGTGGTGGCCAATACTCGGATTGACAAATATCTCTCAGAACAAATAACTAATCGTTCACGTTCATATTTACAGAAATTAATTAAAGATAATAGTGTCTATGTTAATGGCAAAGTGGTTAAAACCAACTATCGGCTAGTTGCCGGTGATAAACTACATCTAACAATTCCCGAAGTGACTACACCAGATATTTCACCAGAGGATATTCCGATTGATATAGTCTATGAAGATGATGATATCTTGGTGGTAAATAAACCTAAAGGAATGGTTGTTCATCCTTCGGCAGGGCATTTTTCAGGAACTTTAGTTAACGCCCTAATGTTTCATTGTCAGGGCAACTTATCAGGAATTAATGGGGTCTTAAGACCAGGGATTGTGCATCGCATTGATATGGATACGACAGGCTTATTATTAGTGTGCAAGAATGATATGTCACATCAATTTATCTCTGAACAATTGCAGAATCATTCAATTACGAGGAAATACCGAGCAATTGTGTGGAATAATATCACTGAAGACGAGGGTAGTGTGGATAAGCCTCTTGGACGTCACCCTAATGACCGCAAGAAGATGTCAACACACGCGAAGGTATCCAAAGAAGCAGTTACACATTATCAGGTGCTAGAGCGCTTTGGGAAGTTTTGCTATATTGAGTGCATCTTAGAGACTGGTCGTACTCATCAAATCAGAGTTCACATGGCCAGTATCGGACATCCGCTTTTGGGTGATACCATATATGGCAATACCAAATCTAAAGTTCCCTTTAAAACTAATGGTCAATGTCTCCATGCAATGGTCTTAGGGTTCATTCATCCAACAACCAAGGAGTACATGGAGTTTGAAGCACCATTACCAAAATATTTTGAAGTGATTTTAAATAAATTGGCTAACTAAAAAAGCAAAGATGTCTATTTTATTAGGCTTCTTTGCTTTTTAACATTCGGATAGTTATTATCTTGGGAATCTTTCAACTCGCTCGGGCCAACCAGTGATGTCACCATTAATTATGGCCGCAAACATTCGCTCACGAGAACCAGGATTTTCGACATTTAGAGAATGAACCAACTCCTTAGCATATTGCCGTTTGGTATATCCATCGGCGGGACAAGGACTTTTTTCAACTGGTAAATCCATCGCATTACGAAAACCAATAATATCTTTTTCATCGACATATAAGATTGGGCGAATAACGGTTAAGTCCATACGGTCTAGGTATGTCTTAGGTGAGAACGAGTGAAAACGTCCTTCAAAGATAAGCGACATCAACATCGTTTCAATCACATCATCCTTGTGATGAGCATAGGCAATCTTATTGCAGCCAGATGCCTTAATCGCTTCATTTAAAGCACCTTTACGCATCTTAGCACAAAGTGAGCAAGGATTGGATTCTTTGCGGTCATCAAAGATGATTTTGGCAATCTCTGTTTTGACAATATTATATGGTATTTCTAATGATTCGCACAAGGCGACAATACGGCTTAAATCAAAGTCGGGGAAGCCTAAGTCGACAGTTATCGCTTCAATTGTAAAAGGCTTGGGATAGAAGCGCTTAAGGCCATGTAGCGCATATAACATCGTTAGACTATCTTTACCGCCAGAGATGCCAATAGCTATTTTGTCACCAGCTTCAATCATTTGATATTCGTCAACTGCTTTTCTTGTTAAACTCAATAATTGTTGTAATTTCATCGTTTATTTTCTCCGTTTATCTTATATAGTAATACCAAGAAATAGTATACCGCACTTACGCTTAAAATGAAACTATTTTTCTAAGTTGAATAAAATGGTTAAAGTGAAAATAGCGGTATCGCCAACCACGCCATATTTTTCAAAAGATAGTAGTATGTAATAACTAAAATGTGCTATAATTTAAAGGATGTTTAAATAACTATAAATCATAAGGGGATTGATATGAAATTTCGTTGGGAAAAGAAATATTTATATTGGGGAATAACTGTCTTCTTGGTTATTGTTTCAAGCTTATTATTTTATTTTAGTCTCTTTTATATGGAGTCACTACGCCAATTCATCAATAAGACTTTTAGAATTTTAAGTCCACTTATTTATGGCGCAATAATTGCTTTTTTACTAAATACGTTAGTTGCTTTTTTAGAAAATAAAATAGTTTTTCGTATTTTAAAATCAAAGAATATTACCATTACAGAGAAGAAGCGGAAGATAACAAGAGTATTTTGTATCTTTTTTACAATTGTCTTATTCTTGCTTGGTATTTATGCTTTATTGGCGATGCTATTACCTGAGCTTTTTTCTAGTGTCATGCGAATCGTTGAGAGTTTTCCTTTCTATGTTGAGACAATTGAAGGCTGGATTGATAATTTAATCAAAGATAATAGCGAGTTGCAAGCGATAACAATGGACGTTTTCGCGACTGCCGAGATGCGGGTTCAAGAATGGATGGATACGGAGCTAGTACCATCAATTAATTCTATTATTAGGGACTTTTCGACTGGTATATATGGCGTTTTGACCTCTATTGCGAACTTCCTAATCGGTATTGTAATTTCGATTTATTTACTCTATGGAAAAGAAAATTATATTGCTCGTGGTAAGCAGTTCCTCTATTCAACATTTAAAATCGAAACGGTTAATAATACGATTCGTGATTTGCAATTTACTAATAAAATGTTTGGCAACTATATTGTTGGTGCAGTTGTTGATTCTGCCATCATCGGGGTCTTGTGTTATATTGGGATGACGATTATCGGATTACCTTATCCGGTGCTGATTAGTGTTATCGTTGGGATTACCAATGTCATTCCATTTTTCGGTCCATATTTGGGGGCTGTTCCATCAGCTTTTTTGATTCTAATTATTAACCCAATGTGGTGTTTGTATTTTGTTATTTTTATTATTGTTCTGCAACAGTTTGATGGCAACATCTTAAAGCCAAAGATTTTTGGTGATACGACGGGACTTTCTAGTTTCTTGGTTATCGTATCAATTATTATTGGTGGGGGGATACTTGGTATCTTTGGAATGTTTATTGGGGTGCCTGTCTGTGCCGTTATTTGTACGATTTTGCGTAATCGAATGATTGCCCGTCTCCAAAAAAAGGAATTGCCAATCAAGTTAAGTCACTATGACAATATGGACCATCTAGATGAAGAAACCTTTGAGCCCATTAAAGAAAAAAATATTCATAGCAAGAACCCTCGAAATGCCTTCCAATACAAGGGCAAGAATCAAAAGGCTATAGAGAATAGTGTTAATAATGGAAAAGTCCCTAATAAAGAAATCACTAATACTGAAGATGAAGAAGGAATTGATAACTAATGAAGTTTGTAATTCAAAGAGTAAATGAAGCATCAGTCACTGTTGATGGAGAGGTTATTGCTAAGATAAGTAATGGGTTATTAGTCCTTGTTGGCATTGCCCATGATGATACTACTGAAATTGCGGATAAATACCTTAGAAAATTATTAGACTTACGAATTTTTGAGGATGATAAGGGCAAGACTAACCGCTCATTATTAGATGTTGGTGGCGAATTATTATTAGTATCACAATTCACCCTTTATGCTAATTGTAAAAAGGGCAACCGTCCAAGCTTTATTGATGCCGGTGCACCAGATATGGCAAAAGCGCTTTATGAAGATATCGTAACTAAAGCTAAAGCACATGTCTCAGTTGTTGAAAGTGGTATCTTCGGGGCCGATATGAAGGTCTCATTAGTGAACGATGGACCATTTACAGTTATTTTAGAAATTTAAAATATAATCATTAAGATGAGGAGAAATGAAAATGAAAAAATTTATAACAATGTTATTAGTAACAGTAGTACTAGGAGCGGCATTAATTGGCTGTGGTGAGAAAAAGCAGGAACCAGTAGCAGAAGCGGCTGGCATAACAGTTGAAATCGATATTGAGAATTATGGTGTGGTTACGGTGGCATTGGATGCTGAAGCAGCACCGATTACAGTTGAGAATTTCCTAAAATTAGTTGACGAGAATTTCTATGATGGATTGACTTTCCACCGCATTATTGACGGCTTTATGATGCAAGGTGGTGACCCCACTGGAACTGGTATGGGTGGTTCAGATGCAACTATCAAAGGTGAATTTAAGAGTAATGGCGTTGATAATAATTTGAAGCATAGTAAAGGAGCTATCTCAATGGCACGTTCAATGGACCCTGACAGTGCTAGCTCACAATTCTTTATTGTTGATGAAGATAGTGATTTTCTTGATGGCGAGTATGCTGTTTTTGGATATGTAACATCAGGAATGGATATTGTTGATAAGATTTGTGCGGAAACGGTTGTCGTAGATGATAACGGAACCGTTGAATCAGCTAATCAACCAATTATTAAGACCATTAAAGTTATTGGCTAAGCTTTCATATTGAAGTTTTGAGTTTAGTACGAATTAGCGATGATAGGAGAGATGACCATGAAAGTATTAGTTAGTGCCTGTCTTAATGGCGTATGTTGTCGTTATGATGGAAGTAGTGCAGATATTAATTTAGGGGATAAATACCCTCAAATTGAGTTTGTTCCAGTCTGTCCTGAGGTAATGGCGGGATTAACTATCCCTCGTAATAGTGTCGAGATTACAAATGGAAGAATCGTTGATAATACAGGTACAGATTTGACCAAGGCTTTTACCGAAGGTGCTAATAAAGCTTTGGCTGTTGCTTTAAAGCATCAGTGTCACGTGGCCCTATTAAAGTCTAAAAGCCCCTCTTGTGGTCAAGGTTTAAGATATGATGGGACGTTTAGTGGTAATTTGGTTGCCCGTGACGGCATCTTTGCCGCCTTACTCAAAGAGCATAATATTAAAGTCTTTACAGAAAATGAATTAGCCGAATTCGAAGCATATGTCTAAGCTTGATTAAGCGACTATTCACGCAATTTGACGGCTGTCGCAGCTCGTCTACGTCTAGTGTCGTCTATTGCGGCATAGTGTTTCTTAGTTGTATTAACATCTTGATGACCTAAGACATCAGCAACGAGATAGATGTCACCAGTTTCTTGATAGAGCGCTGTACCATAAGTACTTCTAAGCTTATGGGGCGTTATTTTCTTTGTTGTAGCAATTTCTTTGGTGTATTTCTTAACTAGGTTCTCAACTGCTTGTACCCCTAGACGCTTACGTTGGGTCGAATAGAAGAGGGCGTGTTCATGGCCACTTATCGGCGTAATACCTTTGCGCACATCAAGGTAATTACGAAGGGCCTTTTCAACTTCTTCCCCGAAATAAACAACCATTTCATTACCACCTTTACGGGTGACCTTAATGCCATTATTTTTAAAGTCAATGTCTTGAATATCAAGTCCCACACATTCCGATACACGAATACCAGTACCTAATAGAAGAGTAATCAAAGCCAAATCGCGTTCGCGGGTCTTCTCGTAATAGACCTTTTTTTGTCCGGTTAGCTGGCTTCCACATTTCTCAATATAATCTAATAACAATGCAACTTCATCAGTATCGAGACGAACGATTGCTTTTTCGTGAATTTTCGGCATATCCACCAATAATGTTGGATTAGTGGTAATCATTTCGCGTTTAAAGAAATACGCGTAGAAACTTCTTAAAGCTGATATTTTACGTTTTAGACCACGTTCATTGTTTGTTATGGTCTGATTATCAGCACCCTTATATACTTTTAAGAATTCCATATATTCCTCAATATCAAGTGCCTGGATATCATCTAATACGGAAATCTTAAAAGTGGGAATAGCAATATCTTTGTAAATAGGATTCTCAGAAGATAAAAATTGAAAGAATATGCGGAGGTCATATGCATAAGAAATTCTTGTTTTGGTAGTTGTCGTTGCATCAATAGCCCGAAAATAACTCTTAGCAAAGGCGGGCAACGTTTGCAAAATTTCGCGTAGCTTAAGGGTGTTGTTGATATCTGTTTGTTGTTTGTATGTTGTTTTACGTTCCATAGTAAAATTCCCTTCCAATGTATTAACGATAGACAAGAGACGCAAAGCTTATTGTAGTAAAGGATTTTTGAAGGTGTGTAAATGCAATCCATGGCTGTAACCAATAAATCCACTGTATATAGTATATCGTAGCCTTTTTACCATGTCAATCTATTTGTTAAACTCGTGTTTGTCGTATAGATGTATATATTAAATAACGAGTATAAGTCCTATCTGTTTCTATAGTATCTTATACTCGTTTAGCCTATATTATTACATTTATAGCTTCTTCTATTCTTATTTATGTTCAGTTGAATAATATGGTACACAGATATAACTACCATGCTCAAGCTGTATTGCCTTGATACCGTTAATTGCCTTGACTTCTTCAATATACATATCTAAATCATGATATTCTGCGGTTGCGTACTTACTTGCAATGCTCCATAGACTATCACCGGATTCTACATATACCGTTGTGAAGTACTTATAAGTATTATTACTCAAATCACTTTCTGCATTAATCTTCCCGGCACTCATTGTAAGTGTAAATACTGTTAAAACTATAACTCCTATCATTGATGCGATTAACTGTACTTGTCTTCGCTTCTTTGTATTTCTCTTAGTATACATATTTAACCCTCCACTAATAACATAACATGCTGTGTGAACAAACGTTCTTTATAAATACATTATATTACCAGAACGGATGTTTGTCAATAACTTTTCGAACAAATTTTCGGAATAGGTGTTTGCTTTTTATGGGTAAATATGTTATGATAACTTGCAAGTATAAAGTAAATACTTGGTTTTATACGATAAGTTTGTGATATAACAAATTATTAATATATTCCTAATGGAGGTGTCTACTATGGCATATGGTAAGATTAGTAAGAAACAACAAGAAATTCTAGATTATATAAAGAGCGAGATTCTCAATCGAGGATTTCCCCCTGCTGTTCGTGATATCTGTGAAGCAGTTAATTTAAAGTCGACTTCTTCAGTACACTCACACTTAGAGACCTTAGAAAAGAATGGCTACATCAGACGTGACCCATCTAAGCCACGTGCGATTGAGATTATTGACGACAACTTTAACCTAGTTCGTCGAGAAGTAGTTAATGTACCGATTCTTGGTAGTGTTGCTGCCGGACAACCTTTGTTAGCCGTTGAGAATGTTGAGAACTACTTCCCTATCCCAGCCGAATATATGCCTAATGCTGAGACATTTATGCTTAATGTAAAGGGTGACAGTATGGTTGAGGTTGGTATCTTAGATGGTGACCAAGTTATTGTAGAGAAGCGCTCTACGGCCCGTAATGGTGAGATTGTCGTTGCTCTAGTAGACGATTCAGCCACCGTTAAGACCTTCTATAAGGAGGCTGGCTTCTATCGATTACAACCAGAGAATGAAAGTATGGAGCCAATCATTATTAATGGTGAAGTACAAATCCTAGGTAAAGTAATTGGTGTTCTCAGATTTATGCATTAATTATTTTTGTTCAGAATAATTACCAATAACATTTATACAATTTGATAAAGATGGAATAAATATCTCGGTGCAGAACACTTTACAAATGACTGCACTATAGATATCTATTCCATCTTTATAATATTATTACATTGGTATACATAACATATTTATGTATACCAATGTAATCTTTTACCATCTAAACCAAACTAGCAATTTCGATTGATTCACCATCACGCCAAATTCTTTCCAAATCATAGAACAGACGATTCTCAGTATCGAAAACATGGATAACCAAATCACCATAATCCAATAGAATCCAGTTGGCATTTTGATAACCTTCTATCTGTTTCTTAATATATCCCGCTTTTTCCATTTCTTCATCAACATTATCCACCATTGCCTGAATCTGATTACGATTTGATCCACTAGCAATGATAAAATAATCCGCTAAAGTCGATACCTTTTCGATACTGATAATTTTAATCTCTTCAGCCTTTTTGTCTTCTAAAGCAGCGCATGCAATACGTGCCATATTCTTTCCAATATTCATATGTTAACCTCCTTGTTTCGTCCTCTACAAGTAACATGAACCAATGAGTATGAGATTCACTTTACCTATATAGCTAATTATATTATTCAGTTGCAATATCCTTTTGATAATGGATATTCTTGTAATGTTCAAAGGCACTGCTACTTACATCATCAATTACATCACTCTTCTCTTCTAACCACTTTAAAATATTTTTTAAAATTAAATACATACATTCATCCAGGTCCTTAAAGGCGAGCGTCCTAATCTCTTCTAAAGCATCCAATTCTTTACGATTAGGTTCGATAAAGTCTGCGATATAAATAATCTTGCCTAAGGGGCTCATCGCTGGTTTGCCAGTAGTATGAAAGCGAATTGCATCAAGCACTTCCGAATCAGTAATATTGTATTTGCTACGGGCAATCAAGGCACCGACCTTAGCATGAAGTAACGCCGGCTTTGCTTGTTCATAGCTACTAATTTTAATGCCGTTTTTCTGGCATAATCGCAATAAACTATTTTGTGAACGAGCCTTAGCACAATCATGTAGCAATCCCGCCAATTCAGCTTGTTTGATATCACAATTATGGACCATTGCTAAAGCTGTTGCCGTATAAGTCACCCCCATTGTATGAACAAATCTTGAATCATCCATATCTTTTTGTAACTTTTTTTGAATTTCTACAATGTCATAAGTTAACTTTTTCATCGGCTATACCTCTTTATGTTGATAAATATTACCAGCTTCAACATATGCATTTACAGCATCTGGAAGATAATATTTAACAGTTCTATTATTCTTAATCCAATCACGTAACATTCCTGATGAGATATCGATATTTAAGCTATCCAATTTATGAAATTCGCCATTAAACTTCTGGGTCAAATCCGCTATCCGGCCATCTAATTCAAAGTCTACCATATGTTTGCGTGTTGCAATAACGATATTAGCTGCTTTACAAATCCGTGCCGGTTCCATCCATGTATCGAAATCACATAGTGAATCGGCACCAATAATGAAATAATATTGAACATCGGGGTTCTCACTATTTAATCGTTCTAAGGTTCGATAAGTATAAGAATATTCGTTAGGATTCATTTCCACTAATGATAACTCAAAATGAGGATTATCCTGAATTGCTAAAGCAACCATTTGAGACCGTTGCTCATCAGTTGCTCTTCCTTCACGCTTGCGTTTATGTGGCGGATTACCGGCTGGCATAAAGAGCACTTTATCCAGCGAAAACTGCTCATATGCCGTTTCACCAAGAATTAAATGCCCAATGTGAATCGGGTCAAATGTTCCACCCATAATGCCAACCTTATATTTCTTCTCTTGCATCTTAATCACCTCAGTGGTAGCTTGATCTTCTTTTTATCATCTTTTCCTTCACGGTATAAGACGATTTTTTTGCCGATTACTTGAACTACTTCTGAATGAGTTCGCTCAGCTAAAGCTTCAGCAATAAAACGAGAATCATCAATACAGTTCTGTAAAATACTAATTTTGATTAATTCTCTAGCGGCTAAGGCTTCACTAACGGCTTCGGTTATCTCTGGTGTTAGTGAAGCTTTGCCGATTTGCATGATAGCGTCTTGTTTCATCGCTATACTTTTTAAATATGCACGTTGTTTACTTGTCATTCTACTCTCCTATTAATGAACTTTATTTATAATAATCAAATTCAAATCCATACATTTTTACAATATCGCCTTCAGCAATACCAGCATTTTCTAAATCTTCTAAAATTCCACCATCCTTTAAAAATTTCTGGAAGAAAGCGAATCCTTTTTCGGAATCTAAGTTAGTATATCCCAACATCTTCTCAATCTTAGGACCTTCAACGATAAATACTTTTTCGCCTTCTCGTTCTATTTCTTCCACTGTATATGGCAGATTCTCAACAAACAGCTCTTCTTCTGGGAAGAATTCTTGTTCAAAGACGATTGGCTCTTCAGCAATACTATCTAATTGTTGTTTAACATAATAGAGCAATTCTTTAAGCCCTTTACCACTAACAGCTGAGATGGGGAACACCTTATAACCTTGTGGTTCGAATTCTTTCTTTAGTAATTCGACAGGGTTCTCGCTTTCGCCATCATCATAGATAACATCTATTTTATTTGCGGCAATCACTTGTGGTCGCTTGGCAATGTCAACGTTGTACGCCGCCAATTCTTGATTGATTTTATAGATATCATCTATGGGGTCACGACCTTCAGTTGATGCCACATCGACGATATGAATAATGACTCTCGTTCGTTCAATATGTCGTAGGAATTCATGTCCTAACCCAACACCTGTTGAGGCACCTTCAATTAACCCAGGAATATCGGCAATTACGAAACCATTACTACCATCAATATCAACTACCCCTAAGTTAGGATTCAATGTTGTAAAATGATAATTGGCTATCTTCGGAGTTGCATTAGTTACTCGCGATAGAAATGTCGATTTACCAACGTTAGGAAAGCCTACCAAGCCAACATCAGCAATCACTTTTAATTCCAGATTGACTTCTAATTCTTGTGCCGCCTTACCTGGCTGAGCATATTTAGGTACTTGCATAGTAGCGGTTGCATAGTTCATGTTACCACGACCTCCACGACCTCCACGAAGAACAACCTGACGACGATTGTCCCCAGACATATCTGCAACTACCTTACCACTTTCACTTTCTATAACAACGGTACCCTCGGGCACCTTTAAAATTATATTCTCGCCATTCTTACCGTGGCAACGCTTCTTACCACCTGATTCACCATCTTGAGCTTTGAATTTCCTTTTATGGCGAAAATCAGTCAATGTATTAAGACCTTCATCCACTTCAAAGATAACATCGCCACCTTTGCCGCCATCTCCGCCATCAGGTCCACCATTAGGCACATATAGTTCTCTACGAAAGCTCACATGTCCATCGCCACCTTTGCCAGAACGAATAAATATCTTGGCACGATCTGCAAACATAAATACCTCTTTTCTTAAATATCATAAGATAAAATAAGGGCCTCAAACCGATATGATTTGAAGCCGCTCACATTAATTACTCTGCTACTGGAACGATAGAAACTTGTTTCTTATCTCTTCCTTTTCTCTGGAATCTTACAACTCCGTCTGTTAATGCAAATAATGTATCATCTTTACCACGACCCACATTCACACCAGGATGAATCTTTGTTCCACGCTGTCTGTAAAGAATATTTCCAGCTAAAACAAATTGTCCGTCAGCTCTTTTCGCACCTAATCTTTTTGATTCAGAGTCTCTACCATTTTTGGTAGAACCAACTCCCTTTTTATGTGCAAATAATTGAAGGTTCATATTCAACATGGCCTTACACCTCCTTAAACTCTAACTTAATATACTCATTACCATAATTATCTTGAATATCTGTAATTCCCATGACAAGTGTTTTCATCAATAATTCTGACGATTGGCTTATCGATTTGGTTAAATGGAATTCTAGATATCCTTCTCTTTGATTACATATGAATTTATCATCTGTAAATGCTTCAACCGCATTGACTGTATTAATCATAAGGGCAGAAGCTGCTGAACAAATAATATCGCTGCCATGCTCGGCATATCCGGCATGTCCTTTCGATTCAATTCCAATGAAATCATCTTTCTTCGTAAATACTGTTATCTCAATCATCTCAACTTAAGCTTTAATCTTGTCGATTTGTACTTTTGTAAACTGTTGTCTATGACCGTTTTTCTTGTGATAGCCAGTTTTTCTTTTGTACTTATAAACTATAACTTTTTTAGCTTTTCCATTTTCAAGAACTTTCGCTGTTACTGTTGCTTTAGCTACATCTGCTCCGGCTTTAATACCATCATCACCAATTGCTAAAACTTCATCAAATGTAACTTCGTCACCAGCTTCTAAGCCAAGCTTTTCTACTCTAATGATATCGCCTTCAGCTACTTTGTACTGTTTACCACCTGTTGCAATAATTGCGTACATATGGCACACCTCCTATTATCATTACTCGCCAGATTTGGTG
>JGI994J12354_10000071_pt1 | contig 88429 bp, 84 predicted proteins | sample IntmicLarv3ML3BL_FD_12354 | JGI IMG/M metagenome (IMG submission 12354) | reverse complement strand
CACTTGTTAATATCTTATTTGCTGCTCCTAGTACTCCTACTATTGTACCACTTTGTTCACTTACTTTTTGCTTTACTTCATTTGATGCTGTGTCTACTGCTTGCTTAGTGACTGCTTTTACTGTTGTACTTGCTAATGTGAGTCCTGCTGTTACTATTGAATTTGAAGTTAATCCCGCAGAACTACTGCTTGCTGATACTACTGCATTTGATGCTGTGCTTAATATTTTAGAGGCTGCTGATACCATATTACTTACTGCTGCTGTTGTTGTTTTTGTTGTGTTTGTTGTTGCTTTGCTTGTTGTTGTACTTGCTTTTGCTACAGTCGTTGTTAGTTTTGTTGCTGCTGATGTTACTAACTTAGCTCCAATTCCTATTGCTACATGTCCACTTGGATCATGATATTTATAGGGATTGTTTCTTCCATAGTGATATCGATTTCTACTTGTACTATCTTCTATACTTCCTCGATAGCTATCTTCTTGTACAAATGTTTCACTTTTTGTATCATAATACCTTGCTCGTAAATATTGTAAGCCTTCATAAGTATGTGCTTCTCCTTGATATCCATACTCATTATTTTTTATAAATGGATTATAGCGTACATTTCTTTCTCCATATGCACTATATTGGTAAGTTTCATTAATACTTCCATTCACTGCATCCATACTTACATTTCCTAATCCATCATAAATATACTTTCTTTCATCACTTTCAAGACGCTGTAATCCATAGTAATGATTACTTACTATACCGTCTTGTTTTTGACTAATTACCATCGCATTTTCATAGTTAATATCTATTTGATAATTGATTGTACTGACTTCTCTTGGATAGGAAAACTTTTCTTCTAGTATTTCTTTTGTGATTGTTTTTGTGCTTCTTCTTCCTACCAGTTCTTCTGCTTCTCCTTCAATGATTGGTAATTCATCCATTTCTTCTTCATTGATATAGGCTAATAAACATAATTCTCCATATTCTTCTGTTTGTACTGTTTCTAAACGATACATTAGTACATTCATTTTTTCTTCAACTTGTATCGTATTTGCTTCATATACTGTATGTACTCTTGATGCTTCTTGGAAGATTCTATTCCCTAAGGCATCATATTGATATACAAAAGTTGTTCCATCATAATCAATGGTTTTTATTAACTGATTCAATTCATCATAGAAATAACTACTTACTTTCCCATCACTTCGATAGGATTTAATTCGATTTCCTCTGCCATCATATTCGTATGTGTAAGTGAAATCCTTATCTTCATATTTCTCAATTTGATTGAGATAATTGTAACTTAGCTTTTTATTGATTCCTCTATCTTCTATTTCAATTTTATTTCCTTCTACTGAATACATATATTCAATGGTTGAACTACCATTTGTTGTTTTGATTAATTCATCATTTTCATTGTATTCATGCTCTAAAATCGTAATGCTTCCTAATTGATTACTAATGTCTTTGATGATACTATTATTTTCATTATAGCTATAGGTATTACTTTGTAGAATCATCCCATTTTTCTTTGTTTCTTTGAATATTAAGTTATTATCATTATCATACTCAAAACGCACTACTTCTCCTGTAGTATGTGTTTCTTCTATGACTCTATTGTCCTTATCATATTGATATTCTACTATATTGGTTGGATACTGTACTTTTATTAAATTCCCTAGCTCATCATACTCATAATCAACTGTGCTACCATCATTATAAAGTATTGATATTCTTTCATTGTAGAGATTATAAGTGTAATTTGTACTTGCTCCATCTTGATTATGTTCAATGATATTTCCATTTTCGTCATATTGTATTGTAGAACTGCTGTATTGATTATGATAGGAAATTAGATTCCCATTTCCATCATAAACATAGTGATTTTCATTTTCTTGAATCAATTGTTGTTTTTCGTCATATTGATAAGTAATCATCACTCCATCTTTTTGAATATGTTTTATTAAGGCATCATATTCATTATATTCATAAAACTCTTGTTTATTTCCTAATTCGTATTTTACGGATGTTAATCGCCCTGCCTTATCACTTGTATAATATGTCTTATGATTATTTTGTATTTCTAGTGATAATTGATTTAAGGCATCATATTGATAATAACTACGATAGCCTAAACCATTTTGTGTTGAAGTTAGATTTCCATTTCCATCATACTCTCTTGTATTCAAATGACCTAATCCATCTTTTATTTGTACTAATTGATAAACATCATCATATACATAAGTAAGCGTATTTCCATTTCCATCTTCTTCTTCAATTAACTGATTTACTTCATTATAAGTGTATGTCTTTATAAGCCCTTCCGCTGTGGTTTCGCTTACTATATTCCCGACTACATCATATTCTATTTGACTTGTAAAACCATGTGTATTGCTTAGGTTTACTACACGATTAAAATCATCGTATTCCATTTCTGTAATACGCTCTGCATTGACGATTTCTTTTATCACATTTCCATTTTCATCATACTCATAAGTTGTAATCAAGCCTCTTGCATCTACAGATTCAATGAGATAGTCTTCTTCATTATAAGTATAGCTATTTGTATTTCCTAGGGCATCTGTTTCAAAGCTTAATCTTCCTCTTTGGTCATATGTGTAAACACTTGTATACCCTAATGCATCCTTTTCTTCTATTAATTGTCCAATAGTATCATAAGTGTTTTCTAATACCACAATTCCATTTTCTGTTCTTGTTATTAATTGATTATTTTGATTATAGCTATAGTTTGTAACTAAGCCACTTGGATTGCTACTTTCAACTAATTGATTTAGTTCATTGTATTGATATTTTGTGACTCCATTTCTTGCATTTATCTCTTTAATCAGATTGCCACTATTATCATATTCGTATTTTGTTTCATTTTGATTGGCATCTATTGTTGATACTCTTTCATTTAATCCATTATAGCTGTGCTTTACGCTATATCCTAATGCATCTTTTACTTCTATCACATTGAAGAAATTATCATACTTGTACTCTGTTTCATTTCCTAAGGCATCTACAATTAACTCTACTTGTCCATAACTATCATAGCGTATTTGCTGCTCATTACCATTGCCATCAATCTCTTTGATGACTCTTCCTTCTGCATCATACACAAGCTCCCTTACAACAACACCCTCGCGCTCTTCACGCGTTAATTGATTTAATCCATCATATTCATAGCTTGTACTTAATCCTCTTGCATCTATTTCAGAAATTAAATTTCCTTCGCTATCATAATGGTAATTTACTTCATTTCCTAGACGATCTATTTTACTTGTGATTTGATTCCATTGATTGTATTCTAAAATACTTTCATGTCCATTAATGATTTCTTTACTCACTCGTCCTAAATCATCATATTCGTATATTTTCTCATTCCCTAATGAATCTACTTCTTCAATTAATTGATTTAAATCATTATAACTGAAATCTGTCTTTACTTGATTATAGTTGATTTGAGAAATAAGCTGTAAATCGTCATTGTATTCGTTCACTTTTTTTGCACCGTAACGATCTACTTCTTCAACAATACGACTATACTCGTTATAACTGTACTCTTTGTAGGAAGTATTGTTTACTTTTTCTTGAATGATTCTATGATATTCATCATATTCATATGTTTTTATTAAGCCACTTTCAAATATTTCAGATAAAAGATTATCATAACTATCATATGTAAATTCTTTTTCAACACCATTACTTTCTTCTTTGATTAAACGCTTAAATTGATCATACTCATATTTCGTTGTAATGCGGCCGTTCACCGTAATCTCTACAATATTACCAAATACATCATACTCTAGTGTACTAATCATTCCTAAAGGCGTAATCTCCTTGATTAAACGATTTCTATTATCATATTGATAACTTGTTTGGTATCCCTCTGCATCTTTTGTACTGATTAAATTATTACTAGCATCATAGCTAAATTCACTACTTGCCCCTAATGTATTAATTTCTTTTGTCTTATTGCCACTTGCATCATATTCAAAACTACGATAGGATCCATCATCATAAACTTCTCTAATGATTCGTCCATCATTATCATGCACATAGGATACTTCTTGCCCTATTGCATCTATCATTTTTTTCAAACGATAGCCTTCATAGATAAACTCTGTTTCATTACCAAAAACATCAATCTCTTTACTTACATTTCCTGCTTCATCATATTCTTGTATTTGTTGACTGCTTGTATCATCACTGGTATAACTTGTTTTTGTAAGTTGACCATTTCCATTATATTCATATTCTATTACTGCCAGTGCTGTACTTACTTTTACTTCTTGATTCAATTGATTATATTCATATTTTGTTACATTGCCATATACATCAATTGCTTCTACTACATTCCCTAATACATCATAATCATACTCTTCCACTAAGTTATCTGCTCTATTGACCTTAATAAGACGCCCTAATGTATCATATTCATAGGTACTAATTAGTCCTTTTTCATCTGTTTTCTTTTCAATTCCATTTACACTATATTCATAATACTTCTCTAACCCATTTTGGTTTTCTGTTATGACTCGATTCCTATTATCATAAGTATTTTCTACATACGCACCATCCGCATAGTAAATACCAATTAAATTTTGATTTTCATCATATTCGTATCGTGTAACATTTCCTCTTTCATCAATCATTTTCGTCATATTACCATATAAGTTATACTCATATTCACTGATTTGGTTTAAACGATTTTTCCTTGCGATTTGATTCCCATTCCCATCATATCGATATTCTTCCGTTGTTCCATCATGATACGCAATCAGTAATAACTCATTTCTAAATGAGTGTGTATGAACGGTTTCCACTCCATAATGATCTACAATACGACTAATGTACCCTGCCTCATTATAATAATATTGATAACTTGCTCCATTTGGATAATTAACCTTTGATAAATATCCCTCTGCATTATATTCATAAGTCGTTTTATTTCCTTCAAAATCTCTTTCTTCTATTTTTTGATTTTTTGTATTATAAACAGCCGTTCTATTATTCCCTAAAACACTTGTTTCCTCAATCAAATTGTTGTTTCCATCATACGCATACGCACTTTCCTGTCCTGCTGTATTACGATAAGAAATTAAGTTATTACGACTATCATATTCAAATTCTTCAACAAACCCATCATTACGAGTGATCCTGATTACATTCTGATTCCCGTCATATTCATACTCAAATGAAACATTATTCTCCAATGTTTCCGCCTTTAATAAGCCCTTTTCAAATTCTTTGCCAAAGGATTCACCATCATCAAATATTCTTTCACTTGTTTGAAGATAATCATCATAATAAATTCGCTCTATATTTCCTAATGCATCTTCTGTTTCTGTATATCCCACTTCATAACGAAGCACGACTTCATTTCCTAATCCATCTATCTGACTGATCACACGATGTTCACTATCATAACGATTTCGAATTACTTCCTCATTATTACGATTTGTCCATGCAATCATATTATGTGCTACATCATATTCATAATTCACGCTTTTTCCACTACTATCAATCATCTCTATCAAGTTCAAATCACCATCATAAAAATACTGTATTTCTTGACTTCCAAAAACAATTTTAGAAACCACACCTTGTGTATTATACTCATATATCACTTCTTTTCCATTTGATAAAATGATTTTTGTTAGTCTTGTCTTATCATATTCAAACTTTGTTACATTATTATGTTTATCAATATACTCTTCTATTGCTCCAAAGCGATTATAAACAATACGGAAGTCATTTCCTTTCAGCTCAAATACATCTCCATTTTTTTCAATTTGATATGATTCCGTTAGTAAACTTTGATAACTACCATCACTTTGTTCTTCAAAATAATATTTCTTCCCATTTGGAAATAATATGGTAACTCCATCCTTATTTCGAAACAAATAATACTCATAATTATGATTCCAACCATATCCAAATACCGATAGATTATTAGCACCAATTGAATTATATGTTCTTCCTAAAATGAAATCTCTTGAATCAATTCGAATCGTATAATCTTCCGCTTCTAATAGGAAATTACCTGTATTTAAATTAATTGGCTCAAATCCAAACTCACACTCTAGCCCTCTACCTTGTAATGCAGCATCTATTTGTTTCTTTAAATCTTCACTAATTCCTTCTGACTCATAAACAATCCCTTGATTCTTTTGGGGTTCACGAATAAACAATACATTTCCTTCTGTAATTAATCCATCTTGTAAATTGTTGTCTAACAAAAGTGTTTCTATTGAAACCCCATAGAAACTTGCGATACTGCTGAGCATATCAAATCCACCCACTTCATGAATTTGAAACCAACTATTTTTTACTGCTGTATTTCCACCTTTACTTGCGCTCACCTCAATGGTATATAGTTTGCCATAATCAAAATCATCAAATAATTCAGGAAATTGATAATTACTATCAGAACTTGTATACTCTTGCGTATCTTCAATGACTGGATAATCAGGGTAATAAAAGAAATGATCGCTTGCATTTGTTGCACTCGTCTTTACTTCTGTATCGCCCTCTTTTATTGAAACCCTCAAATCAGACCCCACAGGGCTAACTCCATCTACTCCAAATGCTGCAAAGAACGCTAATCCCTCAGCATAATCATATTTTGTGAATGGACGTATTTTAAAATCAAAATCATCTAAATCCATACTAGGATTTACTTCTGGATTATCGTAATACTCTACTATTACACTTGGGTAGATACCAATATTATTTGGAACATAAAAATACTCATGCGCATAAAATCGCACATACTCTGTTGTATATCCTTGTAAATATAACATGACTCCATTATTTGATTGACCTTGTTCTGCTACTGATCTAACATAATGTAGAATGTCAATTTCAACACGAACATTAATCGTTGTATCATAATCTACTGCCCTTGCGTTTTCTGTATCACAGTTTCCAACAGGAACATTCATATAAGTTGCTGCTTGGATATTATAATTTCCTGTTATTGTACACGCAACTAATGTCCCATTTGCATTGGCTGCCGCTTTTGGCAAACTTAAACTTGCTGATTTGATATACTTCCCATTTAGTGTACTACTAAAAATTCCGTTTCTTAATTTATAGAATGAAAAACTATCTTGCATCTGTGGATCATTTCCAAGATATAAATAGGCATCATCATAATCGTACAATACCCAGTTAGATGCTTCTAAATCAGGATTTCCTACTGTATAATTTGGATATCTTTGCACAGCACTTGTTTCAATTCCATCATGTGCATAACTACCATAAATCGGATCTATGATAACAGGATAAACTCGCTCACTATCATTCATCCATTCTTCATCTACTGAAAGAATTAAGCTATCGCCGACAACTTCTAATGAAACATAGCTTGTTTTTCCACTGCCATCAATTACATAAGGCGCTTCAATTACCAATACTTTTTCATGCTCATTATTAAAAATGATTACTTTATTTCCATCCATTACATAGCTGCCATTTTCTACATTAAACCCGTAATGGATTTCATATTGTTCTAATGGACGATATAAAACTATATTCTCTTTTACATAACCATTATGAATTTGATAATGGAAATTAATATCATTCTCCATTGGATATATTAACTGTGAACCTGATATATTTACTTCCCCATTTTGTTTTACTTTTGGTATTAAATTAACATAAACTCCTTCTTTTTCCACTAAAAATCCATATTCATCTAAATTCGATGAATAATATGATTTCACTATATTTGTTTCATTATAAAATGGATAGGCTTGTACACTAAATGTTTGTATCCCTTCTTTTCCTTGAATGCTTGTATCAATTGCTTCATATCCATTCCCTGTATCATAGTTTTGAGGAACTGATGAGATTACTAAGCGCTTTAAATTCTCTTCTTTTGTGCTTTGTTCTATCGTTGTATATTCATCTACTGCTTCTTCTACTACATATTCAATCTCTTCTTCTGATTTCTCTTGATTAAACTGTATTACATTATCCCATTTTTTCTGTGCCTCTTCTACCACTGGATGCTCTACTAATTGATTGTTTGTAATATCCTTACCATAATAATTCCCTACTTTATTATGATACTCATAAATATGACGATCATATACTGCCGCTACACTTTCAACATTCTGAACAAAAAAACAAGCTATAAAAATAGCAACTAATACTCTCTTAATTATATTTTTCATACAGCTGATTTAACTCCTTCTCATTCTCCCCTGCGACTATTTGTAGCGCCTTTAACACTTCTATACTCTCTTCATAATTTTCTTCATCTATTATTACAACTAAATAATATAATTCTTTTCCATATTCTTTATATTCTTTCAAAAAACTCATTATCTCTTCTTCACTTCCTAAATAAGAATAGTTTTGAAATTTCAAACTAATTTCTTTAAATTCTTCCATCCATTCCTCACTACAAATATCACTTCTTTCATATAGCGATATTAAATTAGCCTCATCTTGTTTCATTTCCTGTAATAATTCTTGTTCATAATTTCTATTGTGTTCTATTTCTTTCTTCTTTCCACATTGCGTCAATAAAAAAAGTAGAATTACGATTAATACTATAATTCCTATTGTTATTTTCCTTTTATTCATATACAATCTCCTAGTTTTTTCCACATTTACCTTACCATATTATGGAAGTTTTTTCTATATCTTTTTATCTTTCATATCAAATTTATTTCCTAAACATAAAAAAAAACACCGCTTTTAAGCAGTGTCTATTCAATTCCATTTGGATTTTTCAAAGAGAAATTCCAGAGATCACAACACATTTCATCAATATCCATTAAAGCCTTCCATTGAAATAAATCCTCAGCTTTTTTTGTACTAGCATAACTTTCTGCAATATCTCCTGCTCTGCGTTCCATAATTTGATAAGGAAGCGTTTTGCCACAAGCTTTTTCAAATGCATGCAATACTTCTAAAACAGAATAACCTTGTCCTCGCCCAAGGTTTACAAATTCAATTCCACTGTTTTCTACAACATAATCAATTGCCGCAGCGTGACCCAACGCCAAATCTACTACATGAATGTAATCTCTGACCCCAGTCCCATCAATGGTTTCATAATCATTTCCCCATACGCGAAGAAAATCTCTTTGTCCAGTTGCTATTTGGGCAATATATGGAGTCAAGTTGTTAGGGATTCCATTTGGTGTTTCTCCAATTAAACCACTTTTGTGAGCGCCAATTGGATTGAAATAACGTAATGCAACAATTCCCCAACGCTCATCTGCAAATGCTAAATCACTTAAAATCATCTCTGTCATCAACTTTGTACTACCATATGGATTTGTGGTAGACAATGGAAAGTCCTCATTAATTGGTACAGATTTTGGATCTCCATATACCGTTGCAGAAGAACTAAAAATTAATTTGAAAACATTATGTTCCCTCATAACTTCACAAAGGTTAATTATCCCTACCATATTATTATGATAGTACTCTAATGGTTTTTCGACAGATTCTCCTACTGCTTTATAACCAGCGAAATGAATTACAAGATCAAAATCTTGTGAATCGAAAACTTTATTCAATTCTTCTTTATTTAATAAATCAACTTCATAAAAATTAATTTTCTTTCCTGCAATCAACTCAATACGAGCAATTACTTCTTTGCTAGAATTATATAAGTTATCTACTATGCTTACTGTATGTCCCTTCTGCAATAATTCTACACAAGTATGACTACCAATGTAACCTGCACCACCTGTAACAAGAATGTTCATCGTATTCCTCCTATTTAAAAATATTAAATATATCTTGATATGTAACAAACAACATCAACAACATCATCAAAGCCATACTTCCTAGCATTAACATTTGTTCTAATTTCTTATTCACTGGCTTACGAATAATCATTTCAATCACCGTAATTAACACCCTACCACCATCCATAATTGGTAGTGGTAACAGATTAAAAATCGCAACATTCGCGGACATCACTGCAACAAGATTGAGAAAGTATTTTAACCCCTCTACAAATGAGTTAGCCTGCGACATAATCTCCCCTGTAACATTCAATATACCAATAGGACCCGATAATTGATTCAATCCAATTCCTCGAACTAATCGAGTTAATGCATTAAATGTGTCTGTAGTGACATTAGCAGTATATATAGCGCCATACTGAAATGATTCTATAAAGTTGACTGGTTTTGAACCTGCGGGTGGAATTGGAATACCGATTAAATATTGGTTATCTTTTTCGAAATAGGCAGGTGTAATTTTTATTGTAAACAACTTCCCATCTCTTTCAATCGTCATCATTCTCTCATCTGTATAGAGTGAATTATAATTCAAAATTTCATAAAAATCTCTTGGATGTATCACTGTTCCATCAGAATATTCAATTTTGCGAATGATATCTCCTTCTTGTAAGCCTGCTTCAGAAGCAGGAGAGTTCTCAATTACACCAATAATAACAGGCTCTGGCGGAAGATTGACTGACCCATTCATAATAATAATAGAAGACATAACAATCCATGCTAAAAGGAAATTCATTACAATTCCTGCCAACATAATGGCAATTCTCTTCAATGGATGAATCCCCGGTAATGTTCTTTCTACTGGAATGTCTTTTTCTTCAAAGTCATCTCCTGCCATTGTTACAAAGCCACCAATTGGAATCGCTCGGATACTATATGTTGTTTCCTTCTTCTTTATACTAAATAGTTTAGGACCCATACCGATTGCGAATTCGCCACAATATACACCAAAAAACTTCGCAACAAGCAAATGTCCAATCTCATGTACTAATATAATGACGCCCAATAACAGAATAAAATAAATAATTTGCATACTATTCACCTTTGATTTTCTTTTTTACATATTCACGAGCAAGCTTATCACTTAAGAATATATCTTCAATTATAACATCTTTTTTATATTCTAAATGTTCACAAGCGTCCATAACAAAATATTCAATATCCAAAAAAGAGATTTCATCATTTAAAAATGCAGCAACTGCCACTTCATTTGCGGCATTCATGATAGCGGGTAAATTCCCTTTTAATTCTCCTGCTTTAAATGCCAATTGCAATAAAGGATAACGCTGATAATCAATTGGCTCTAATTGCAAAGAAACAAGTTCTTCAAAATTAAATGAAGAAATTTGATCTAGTGGTAATCTTTCTGGATAAGATAAGGCATATTGAATGGGTAACTTCATATCAGGAATACCCAATTGTGCAATAACTGATTTATCAACAAATTCAACCATAGAATGAATTATGCTCTCTCTATGTAATAAAACAATAATATCCTTATAGTCAACATCAAATAACCAATGGGCCTCAATTACTTCAAAGCCCTTGTTCATCATGGTCGCACTATCTATGGTAATTTTAGCACCCATACTCCAATTTGGATGATTTAATGCGTCCCTCTTACTTACAGATTGCAGCTCCGCTCGTTTTAAATCACGAAAACTTCCTCCCGAAGCAGTCAGTAAAAGTTTATGAATACTTTGTTTATCATTTCCTTGTAAAACTTGAAATATTGCCGAATGTTCACTATCAATTGGTAATAATTTTACTTGGTGTTCTTTGCAGGCATTCATTACAAATTCCCCTGCCACCACCAAAGATTCTTTATTTGCCAAAGCAATGTCTTTTTTACATTCAATCGCTTTTAAGGTAGGCATTAATCCTACAAAACCAACTAAAGCATTCACTAATAGGTCATAATCTGACAATCTTGCAATACGCATTAATCCATCTTCACCAAACACAAATTCAATGCTTGGGTATTTCTTACTAAATACAATGGCGGATGCTTCCTCTTGTACTGAAATCAATTTTGGTTGATGAATTTGAACAATTTTATCAATAAGCTCAACCTTTTTCCCAACACTAAAAGCTACCAAAGAAAATTGTTCTTGATGATGTTCAATCACTTCTAAGGTTTGTAAGCCAATTGATCCAGAAGCTCCTAATAACGCAATCTTCTTCATTATGATAACCATTGCAAAATAACAGAAAATAGTAATAAATTAAATAACAAACTATCTATTCGATCCAAGGCACCCCCATGACCAGGGAATATCGTTCCAAAATCCTTTTTATTAAAATGTCTTTTAATTGAACTAAACGCCAAATCACCAATTTGACCACCTAGTGGCAATAAAACACTAGAAACAATTAAAATGCTCCATTCAAAATGTAGAATAAAATACCCGTATCCAAAAGAAACAAGGCAGGCAATCAACCATCCACCCACAGAACCTTCAACGGTTTTATTAGGGGAAATTCGAGGTTTCAGTTTATGCTTCCCAATAGAGCTTCCAACAAGATATGCGCCTGTATCACAAACATAAGTAACTACTGCAACATATAATAATAATATCGTACTTTGATTACTAATAAAGTATATCCCTCTCACAGAAGTCGCAAACAAAAGACACATAGTATATAAGTAAGATATTCTTGTAATATCAAAGTTATCAGAAAAAACATCAGAAGCAAATAATGCAATAATAAACAAACTTAAATAAATGATAAATCGCTCAGAACTGCAAAGTGATAATATATTAACTATCATAAATAAAGCCAAATAACCATACCAAGGTGTTTTATTATCAATAATAGAAACAATTTCATAAACAGAAATCGCTGAAAATAAAACGACCAATGCTTTTAAATAAATGCCACCCAGTAAAATAGGAGGTAATGCTAGCAGGATAATTATGATTCCTGTTATAAATCGTTGCTTCATATAAGTCCTCCAAATCGACGCGTTCTACTTTGATACTCTTTTACTACTCTTTCAAAAATATCCACAGTAAAGGCTGGCCAAGCTTCTTCTACGATACAAAGCTCTGCATAAGCAATCTGCCATAATAAGAAATTAGAAATTCTCATTTCCCCACTTGTCCGAATTAACAAATCAACATCTGGAAAATCCCGCGTCATTAAAAATTGTTCAAATGATTCTTCTGTGACTGTTGTTATATTTTTATCCAATAGTATTTTATTGACCGCTGAAACAATCTCGTCTCTTCCGCCATAATTCATCGCAAAATTCAACACCATTCCAGTATTATTTGCTGTTTCACTAATCGCTTTATTCAAAACTGCAAGTGTACTTGCTGGAATCGCATCAGGATCGCCAATCATCGTAATACGAATGTTTTTTTTCATTAATTCTTTCAAATAACGTTTAAAGAAAACATCTGGCAAACCCATCAAGTAATTTATTTCTTCTTTCGGACGCTTCCAATTTTCAGTTGAAAACGCAAAAAGCGTTAAAACTTTAATCTTATGGTCATTTGCACGAATCGCAATGTTTCTAACATTTTCTGTTCCTTTTAAATGACCAAAAGAACGAGGCTTACCTGAAGTTTTAGCCCATCTACCATTGCCATCCATGATAATCGCAACATGTTCTAACATCTTTTCCATAATCAAAAGCACCTCTACACTGTCATTATTTCTTTTGATTTGATACTTGCAATTTCATCAACTTTCTTTACCGCTTCATCTGTTTGTTTCTGAATTTTATCCAAACAGTCTTTTTCCATATCCTCAGTTAAATCTGCACTCTTTTTTGCCGCATCATTACTATCTCTTCTAATATTACGGATTGCTACTTTCGCTTCTTCCGCTTTTTTACCAACTTCCTTTGTCAATTCTTTTCTTGTTTCTTCTGTTAATGCCGGAATGTTAATACGAATCACACTCCCATCATTTTGTGGTGTTAAATTTAAACCAGACTCATGAATTGATTTTTCAATTTCCTTTAAAAAAGAAGCATCAAATGGTTTTATTACTAATGTTCTACCTTCAACAACAGAAATACTACCCACTTGACTCAAAGGTGTCATCGCACCATAGTAATCAATTTCTACACCATTTAAAATAGCGGCATTCGCACGCCCAGTACGAATTGAATTCAAGCTATCTTCAAAAGCTGAAATAGCCTTCATCATTTTTTCATTTGTCATATTTATAATCATTTGCATTATTTTGCCTCCTTTGTAATCTTCGTTCCAATTTCTTCTTGCAAAATTGCTTTTTTAATATTACCTTCTTGATTCATATTAAAAACAATCAGATCAATATTATTTTCCATACACATGCTAGTTGCAGTTGCATCCATTACTGCAAGATTATTTCGAAGAAGATCCATATAAGATAATATATCATATTTTGTAGCGCTAGGGTCAATTTTTGGATCCTTTGTATATACACCATCAACACCATTCTTCGCCATTAAGATAACATCTGCCTTAATTTCTGATGCTCGAAGTGCAGCAGTGGTATCCGTCGAGAAATAAGGACTTCCTGTACCTGCCGCAAAAATAACGACTCTTTTTTTCTCAAGATGACGAATGGCACGACGAACAATAAGTGGTTCTGCAACTTTATTCATCTCAATTGCTGTTTGTATCCGTGTAGGGACACCAATGCGCTCTAGCGCTCCTTGAACTGCAATTCCATTAATGACTGTAGCAAGCATTCCCATATAGTCAGCCTGTACCCGATCAATACCAATTTCCTCAGCATATTTGCCACGAATAAAATTACCACCACCAATTACAATCGCAATTTCAATACCTAAGTCGGCAATTCCCTTAATTTCATGTGCTAACTTGCTAAGAACATCTGAATCAAAATTTTTTTGGTTGCCTGCTAATGCTTCTCCGCTAAGTTTTAATAATACTCGTTTGTACATAGATCCTCCTCATTAATTTTGATTATAAAAAAGGCAAATAAAATTGCCTTTTACATTGAACATTCATCGCTTTCTTTATCAATACCCTCACCTACTGCATAACGTTTAAAACCAACAACAGTAGCACCAGACTGTTGTAAATATTTACCAACGGTCATATCAGAATCTTTGAAATAGTCTTGGTCAACTAAGCTTATGTCTTTCAACATCTTAGATAGTCTACCCTCAACAATTCCTTCTAAAACCTTTTCTGGTTTTCCTTTTAAAGACTCATCATTCATTGCGATTTCCTTTTGAATGCTTCTTTCACCTTTAATAAAGGCATCATCCATTTCATCACGTGATACAAATTGTGGTGTCATTGAAGCTACTTGCATTGCAATATCTTTTGCAAGCTCTTCATTTGCATGGTCTAATACTGTAATAGCACTAATTTTACCACCCATATGCATATAAGTTCCAAAAACTTGTTCACTTGTTTTCTTGATTACTTCAAAACGTCTAAACTGAATGTTTTCACCAATTGTAGCTGTAGCATTGATAATTAATCCCCCTAGGGTATCATTACCAATTTTCAAATCATTTACATCATCACCACTTTTTACATCAGATGCCAAGATAATAGAAGCAATTTGATCTAAAAGCGTCGTAAACTGATCATTCTTAGCAACAAAATCTGTTTCAGAATTGACTTCAATCAATACTGCACGATTTCCCTCAGTAAGTACTTTTGTCAAACCTTCAGCAGCTGTTCTACCAGCTTTATTCTGCGCTTTTGCAATTCCTTTTTCACGAAGCCACAAAACAGCTTTTTCCATGTCAGCATCACACGCTTCTAAGGCTTTCTTACAATCCATCATTCCAGCAGAAGTACGATCTCTTAATTCTTTAACCAATGCCGCAGTAATTGCCATTATGCTTCCTCCTTATCTTCCGTAGTTTTCTTTTTTGAAACCTTCTCTTTTACTTCTTTTACTTCATTATTTGTTTCACTAAGTTTAACTGGTTTCTCAGCTGTTTTTTCTTCAACAACCTTTGCTGTTTCTACAACAGGAGTCGCTTCCTTTGCAACAGTACTCGCTTCTACTGGTTTAGGAGTATCTGTATTTCTTGCAGGACGTGGTTGTCTTCTATCATTGAAACGTTTATTTTCTCTTGAACGTCTTTCTTCATTTCTTTGACGTCTTCTTTTTTCATTTTCTTCATTTTGTTGTTCAACATTAACAATAACATCTTTCATTGTAATGTCTTCTGCTTCTTCTTGATGTGCAAATTGAATCACACCTGCTTTTGCTTCCACAATAGCATCTGCCATCAATCCTACAATTAATTTTATAGAACGAATTGCATCATCATTTCCCGGAATTGGATAATCTACAATTTCAGGATCACAATTAGTATCTACTATTGCAAATACAGGAATATTAAGTTTTTTTGCTTCTGCAACTGCATTGTAATCTTCTGTTGGGTCTACTACAAATACTGCCTCAGGCAATTTCTTCATCTCCTTAATACCACCTAAGAAATTTTCTAAACGAAGTGCTTCTTTACGAATTTGAGCAATTTCTTTCTTAGGATAAATATTAATCGATCCATTTGTTTCCATTTCTTCAATATCTAATAAACGACGAATACGTTTTTGAATCGTACGGTAATTTGTCAATAAACCACCTAACCATCTTTGGTTTACATAAAATGAACCAGAGCGTAGAGCCTCATCAACAACAACAGCTTGTGCTTGTTTCTTAGTTCCTACAAAAAGAACTTTTCCGTTGTTTTCAGCAATTTTACTCATTGCAGCATAAGCAAGATCAAGTTTCTCTTGTGTAATTCCTAAATTGATAATATACACATTACTCTTTGCCGCATAAATATACGGTTTCATTTTTGGATTCCAACGTCTGGTCTGATGACCAAAATGAACCCCATTCTCTAAAAGTTTTTTCATCGATACAACTGACATTAATTTTTACCTCTCTTCCGTTGTCCCTCCACTATTTCTAACACTGCTAACTAGATCATTCTAGCACGGAAGCAATGAATCCATAGTGTGCGATGTACATCCTTAGATGCCATTAGATAATATATCATAATTTCTGTATAGTTTCAAGATTCAGAACGCATTTTTGAACGTGGGTGCGCCCTACTATATGCCGTTTTCAAACGATCAGAAGTTACGTGTGTATAAATTTGGGTTGTCGAAAGATTTTCATGCCCTAATAATTCTTGAACAACACGCAAATCTGCTCCATTATCTAATAAATGTGTCGCAAATGAATGACGCAACATATGAGGATGTATTTTCATTTGTAAACCACTCGCAACTGAAATCTGATCCAAAACATATTGAATTCCTCTACTACTTATCTTCTTTCCATTTTTATTGAGAAACACAAACACTTCTTTTTCATTTGTAAACTGAAGTCTTACTTCATTCATATAACGCAAAAGCCACATTGCTGCTTCTTCATGAAAAGGAACCAATCGTTCCTTATTTCCCTTTCCTTTCACAAGAACAATTCTATTAGGAAAATCAATTTGTTGTCGTGTAAGCTCGCTGACTTCACTCACTCGAAGTCCAGAAGCATACATCAACTCAAACAAAGCTCTATTTCTAATCCCTAATGCACTTTCTGTATCAATAGAATCTAATAATATTTCAATTTCATTATAGAATAGAAATTCTGGTAACTTCTTTTCTTTCTTTATGTTCTTCATTAAAAGAAATGGGTTCTCATCAAATTGATAAAATTCTATCAAAAAATAGTAGAAAGAGCGTAACGCCGCAAAATTCCTTGCTAAACTCGTATTAGATATCGTTTTGCTCCCAAGCTCTCCCATGCGTAGTTTAGTGACATAGTTCATAATCAGAAGGCGGTCAATATCTTTTAATTCTTCAATCCCCTCTTGTTTAACAAAATCAATGAATTTTGTAATATCTCTTTTATATGCATCTACTGTATGGCTTGAGTTTGTTATAACAGTTGACAGATATTGAAGATACGCCAAAAGATAATCATCCAATTTCATCTGAAAACACTTCCTTTATTACTTCCATTGATTGTGGATAAAATGCATCTTTTCTCTCCTTCTTCTTTACTTCTGATTTGAGCCTCATAATACCGAAGTTTGCATTCATTGGTTGAAAATTCACTGGATTTGCATAAGCGATATAATTTGCCATTGCTCCAATCATACAAGTATTTGGGACATTGTATACTTCTTTGTTTTCCAAATATCGAGCGCAATTTAGAGCTGCTAACAAACCACTCGCAGCACTTTCAACATAGCCTTCTACTCCCGTAATTTGACCTGCCATAAAAATATTATCCGCCGCTTTTAATTGATATGTATTTTTCAATAATAAAGGAGCATTCACATAGGTATTACGATGCATATTTCCATAACGAACAAATTCTGCCTCCTCAAGACCCGGAATTAATTGAAATACTCTTTTTTGCTCACTATATGTCAAATGCGTTTGAAACCCCACTAGATTATATAAAGAATCTACCGCATTATCTTGTCTAAGTTGAACAACTGCAAAAGGTACTTCTTTATCAGTGGCTAAGCCCACCGGTTTTAAAGGACCAAATAATAGTGTTTGTACTCCTCTTCTAGCCATTTCTTCTACAGGCATACAGCCTTCAAAGAAAATCTCTTTTTCAAATTCTTTTGGTTTTACAGTTCTAGCTTGAATCAATTCACGATAAAAAAGATTATATTGTTCTTCATTCATCGGACAATTAATATAATCACTATCTCCTTTATCATATCTGGATTTATAATAAGCAATAGAAAAATCAATGCTCTCTTTCTTTACAATAGGCGCAACTGCATCATAAAAATACAAGTTACTATCATTTGTATACTGGTTCAATTCTTTTGCCAGAAGCTCACTTGTCAAAGGACCACTTGCAATAATTGTAATATCTTCATTTGCTATTTTTGTGATTTCTTCATAAATAACATTTATATTCTCATGTTCTTTAATACAGGTCGTAATATAATTTGAAAAATGTTCTCTATCAACAGCTAACGCACTTCCAGCAGGAATTGCCGTAGCATCTGCTGCTTTCATAATCAAACTATCCAAGACTCTCATTTCTTCCTTTAATAAGCCGACACCATTGCGAAAAGAATTGCTACGCAATGAATTCGAACAAACCAATTCTGCAAACAAATCAGTTTGATGGGCTTCTGTCATTTTTTTAGGACGCATTTCATATAGATTTACACGAATGCCTCGTTTCGCTAATTGCCAAGCAGCCTCACAACCCGCAAGACCTGCTCCAATTATGTTAACTTCACGATTCATCTTCTTCCTTTATTTTTTCCTCTTTTACTTTTTCTTCTTTACGAATATAACGACATTTCGGAAAACTACTACAACCAATAAAGAAAGTTCCATAACGACTTTTTCTACGAATTAATTCACTGTTACATTCTGGACAATTCTCTCCAATTTTAACAGGTTCATCCTTTTTTTCTTTATCTGTTACAATTTTCCTAGTATATTTACAATCAGGATAAGTACTACAAGAGATAAACTTTCCATAACGACCCTCACGAATCACTAAATCATTACCACAATCTGGGCAACTTTCTCCTACTTTTTCAGCTTGCCTTTTTTCCATTTTCTCATAAGCATTTTGTACCAAAGGGTCAAATTTATGATAGAATTCCTCTAACATCATTACATTGTTTTCAGCACCCTCTGCGATTTTATCTAAATCGGTTTCCATATTTGCTGTGTATTTTACATTAATAATTGAAGAGAAAAACAGTTGCAATTGCTCATCAGTTAATTCCCCCTTTTCAGTTGGAAAAAACACTTTTGTCCTTGAGCCTTCACTACTTTTATCAAGCACTACATAAGCTCGTGCTTGAATGGTATCTAAAATTGAGGCATAGGTACTTGGACGTCCAATCCCTAATTCCTCTAACTCTTTAATTAACCTTGCCTCACTATAACGAAGTGGAGGTTCTGTAAAATGCTGTTTTCCCTCAATTAATTTCGCTGCTAAAACTTCATGCTCAGAAAAACTTGGTAACACTTCATCTTTTACTTGTTCATAATCACCATATAATTTCAAATATCCTTCAAATATCAACTCTGAACCATTTGCTGTGAAATCATATTCTTTATTTGTTAATGTTATTGTCACATTATTTGTTTTTGCACTACTCATCAAGCTTGCAACAGCACGACAATAAATTAATTTATATAATTTATATTGGTCAGGTGATAAGAAATCCCTAACCTCTTCTGGCTTATACTCTAGATTTGTTGGTCGAATCCCTTCATGGGCATCTTGAGCACTACTGTCTTTCTTTGTCTTATAAAAGCCCACATATTCTTTCCCATACTCATTTTCAATGGCAGAAAATGCACTTGCAACAAACACATTACTCAAACGAGTGGAGTCCGTTCTCATATAGGTAATTAAACCTTCTAAATCACCATTAATTTCAATTCCTTCATATAGCCTTTGCGCAACTTGCATTGTCTTTTTCGCACTAAAGCCTAATTTGGTAGATGCCTCTTGTTGCAAAGAAGAAGTAATAAACGGTAATTTTGGATTCCGTTTTTTCGTTGATTTTTTAATATTGCTAACGACAAAATCAGACTGACAATCTGCAACAATACGATTTGCATGCTCTTCTGTAAGAACCTCAGCTTTCTTTCCAGAAATCTTTGATAATTCTGTATGGACTACTTTCTCTTCTTTATCAAAATCAGCATGAATTGTCCAATATTCTTCACGAACAAAAGCCTTAATTTCCTTTTCACGCTTTACAATTAACTGCAAAGCCACTGATTGTACACGACCCGCAGATTTACTTTTAATCTTTGATTGTAATAATTTTGACAACTTAAACCCAATAATGCGATCTAATATTCTTCGTGTTTCTTGAGATTTCACTAAATTCATATCAATTTGACGTGGGTTATTGAATGCACTAATAACTGCATCTTTTGTAATTTCATTAAAAACAACACGATTACTCTTATTTAAATCAACATTTAATTCATTTGCTAAATGCCAAGAAATCGCTTCTCCCTCGCGGTCAGGATCCGTTGCTAAATATACATTATCCACTGTACTCACAAGTGATTTCAGGCTCTTAACAACATCCTTCTTATCTTTACTCACAACATAAGTAGGTGTAAATTGATTTTCAATATCAACCCCTAAACCTTCTTTTCCTTTAATCGCTAAATCGCGAATATGCCCTTTTGAAGAGACAACCTTAAAATCACTTCCAAGGTACTTTTCAATTGTTTTAGATTTTGATGGTGATTCCACAATAACAAGATTTTTCATGTATTTCCTCCAAATCATTTTTAATATTGAATTATTTTCTTCTATTTGTCAATAAACTTACTGTTCAAATCAGAATAAGATAAAATAATTTGCGCTCCTTGTTCAATTAATATATTACAACCATCTCCACAAGTATTGTCAATAGAATATGGAATGGTATAAATTTCTTTGCCTAAATCAAGGGCATCATTCACAGTAATCATGGTACCACTGCGATTACCAGCTTGTGTTACCAATAAAAAATCTCCTAGTGCTGCAATTAAGCGATTTCGAAATGGAAAATAATATTTTTTAGGAGGAAGCGCATTCGGATATTCACTAATTACTAAATGTTCTAAACTAATTGTTTCATAAAGTTCTTCATTTTCTTTCGGATAACAATAATTGATACCACTTCCTAATACCGCAATCGTTTTTCCCCTGTCAATTGCGGACTGATGAGCGATTCCATCAATTCCTTTGGCAAGGCCACTCACCACAACAAATTTATCACTTAACATCTTTGTTGCATTGATTGTAAATTCAATGGCATATGCACAAGGTTTCCGACTACCAACAATACTACATTTTTTCTCCTTTAGTAAGCTAATATCACCCTTATAAAATAGTACATATGGTGGTTTTTTAAGCATACGCAATGAAACAGGATATTCATCATCCAAAATTGTAATATATAACAGATTCGTTTCTACTTTCTCCCAATACTCATTTGTATAAATCGCATACATAATTCGATCATAATTTCCATAGTACTTTAGTGCATAATATAATAGTTGTATTTGTTTCATATAAAATCACCATTATATTATTTCTCTTTCATACCAGTAAATCCTAAATCTAAAACTATTTGTCGTACAGGCTGAAATGACAAGCGATGGATTTCACAAATCCCTATCTCTTTAATGATTCGCAGATGTTCTGCGGTGGGATATCCCTTATGTCGTGCAAAACCATATTCAGGATACACTTTATCATACTCTTGCATCATTCTATCTCTAGTAACTTTTGCAAGAATACTTGCAGCTGCAATACTAATTGATTTCTGGTCGCCCTTAATAATCGACTGCACATTGAAATCAGAAATACCTAAAGGCATTGCATCAGTTAAAACATTTGTAATTGCTTGTTGCTCCACAATTTTTTCCATTGCTTTTTTTGTTGCTTGATAAATATTATAAGTATCAATATCTGAAAGTGAGACAATTTCAATTTGATAATACAGTGCATCTTTTATAATTTGCTCAAATAAAGTATTCCTTTTTGATTCACTTATTTTTTTTGAATCATTAATTTCCTCATTTTGATAATGTATGGGAAAAACAACTCCTGCAACTACCAATTCACCCGCAAGCGGACCTCTACCTGCTTCATCCAAGCCAATTACCAATTCATTATTATCCCATATTGGTTTTTCATATTGATTCATCTAGTAGCTCCCAAGAATAACGCCCAATTTTTCCATCTTGAATATCTTTAAGAAATGCTTTCTTTGCGAGTTCTATATCAAAGCCATCATGATTCAAATGAAATTTTCTAGTTTTCGCAAATTCTACCAAGAAATCCTCTAAATTTCTTGCGGCAAAGCCATAATGCTTATGAAATTCATCCTTTGCACTTAATCTTTCATATGCGTATTGTAAAACCTCATCAAGAGGTAATACACGCTCTGCTATTGAATTTGTCAGGGCTAGGTGCAATCCTGTTATATCATCTTCAAATTTTTGCCACAATAAGCCCGGTGTATCCATTAACTCAATACGCTCATTAACTTTAATTAATTTCAATGAGCGAGTAACTCCGGGTAAATTACCTGTATGCAAAACCTTTTTCTCATTAACTCGATTAATAAACGTAGATTTTCCTACATTGGGAATTCCTGTTACCATTGCCCTAGTAGCACGTGGTTTGATTCCTCTACTCAATTGTTTCTTATGCTTCTCTTGCATTAATAATGCAATCTTTTTATCAATTTTATTAAGAATATTGTCCTTTGTAAGATTTAATGCCAAAGCTTCAATTTGTTTACTTTGAAAAAAGCGCACCCATTGCTCAGTAATATACTCATCCGCTTTATCTTTCTTTGTTAAAACAATTAAAAGAGGTTTGTTTCCTCTTAATTCATCTATCAATGGATTATGGCTAGCACGCACTGCGCGGGCATCACGAAGCTCAATAATACAATCAACTTGCTGTATTCTTTTTTCCATTTCACGACGCGCTTTTGTCATATGCCCGGGAAACCAGTTGATTACGGTTTTATTAACTCCGTTATTATCTATATTACTCATAAACATCACTACCTTTACTTATTTTTGAGGTATTACTTGATAATAATAGCATACCCTCTAATATTTGTATCCTCTTTTATACAAGCATTGCTAATTGTGTTATCAGCGTATATTTTCTAGTCTTTCTATCCTTAGTAAGTAATATTCCTCAAAGCAATTTGGCAACAAGTGCTTTGTCTTACTTACTCTTCCTCTACATCTCTTTCTTTTAACTCATCAAACAATTGAGCCATAGTAGGATTCCCTCTTGTTAATTTTTTAATACTTAAGTCTTCTGCCTTATTATTTGCAAGTCTTAAATTATCTTCTGATCTTAATAAATTCTCTTTTGTTTTCTCAAGGCTCTTAATTGTTTTATCAATTTCATCAATTGCCGTTTTAAACCTTTTACTAGCAAGTTCATAATTTCTAGCAAATCCCTCTTTGAATTTATCGATATTATCTTCAAATTTAGATATATCAATATTTTGTGCCTTTACAAGTGCAAGTTCAGATTTATATTGTAATGAGTTCATTGCTGCATTTCTCAATATCGTAATAATTGGAATAAAGAATTGTGGTCTAACTACATACATTTTAGGGTATCGATGCGTTTTGTCTACAATTCCAGAATTATATAACTCACTTTCTGTTTCAAGCAAAGATACTAATACTGCATATTCACATTTTTTCTCTCTACGATCCTTATCTAATTCTTTTAAGAAGTCTTCATTCTTGTGTTTACTTACTGTATTATCATTTTCGTTTTTCATCTCAAACATGATAGATATGATTTCATTTCCCACAGTATCATATTCTCGGTAAATGTAATCCCCTTTACTTCCACTGCTAGAGTCATTGTCTTTCCCAAATTCAGCATTTTGAAATCCCGTTGCACGAATACGCTCAAACTCAACTTCACAATGTTGTTCAAGGGTTTCCCCTATCATTTTAGTAGACAGTTTTAACTTCATATCTTTGTAATATTCAATCTGTTCATCTTTCGTCTTTAATTCAAGCGCAAATTTCTCTTTTAATGATTTCTCATTATTCTCTTTTTCAATATCTTTTAATTTTAATTCACTTGCCAGCGTATCTCTTTCTTTCTCAAGCTTAGTTACTGCCTCCGTTATTTCAAGTTTTCTTTCAGTTTCATTTACTTTTAAAGTATTTTTTAAATCATCCCTTTCCTTTTCAAGTTTACTTACTGCTTCACTAATCTCCATTTTTTTAGTTGTTTCTGCTACTATAAGTTTGTTTTTTAATTCTGATATTTCAACAGCTTTCTTCGATAATTCATCTTTTACACTATTCCTAGTGTTTGCCTCTGCCAACTTAACTGCATTTGACTTAGCTTGCTCCATAAGTTCAATACGAACTTTAAGTTCCTCTTCAAACTCATGGTTGCGAATTTGTTTCACTAACTCTGCATAATCAGATTCATCTACTTTAAATATATTTCCACACTTTGGACATTTTATCTCATTCATATAATGACTCCTTTCACAATCAGTTAATACTAAGTTTTCACCGCAGATTCAACAAACTTTACTGTTTTATTGTCACAATCAATTTCATATTCAATCCCTAAAGCCAACAACCCAGTAGGAAATGCATGGCCTATATTTACATTATATAATATTGGTAAGTTCTCACAATTGAATTCTTTTAATACTTTAAGATATATCTCTTTATATTCCTCATAATATTCTTCCCCTTGGGGTTTCCCTACAATAATTCCATTAATCGTTCCTAATATACCTTGTGCACCTAAATTTCTCAAATAATACAATAAATAATCAGGTGCCATTTTTGTTTCACTTGTTTCAATCAATAAAATTTTATGCTTCCACTCATCAACTTTAGGCCAAATTTCAGTCCCTAAAATCATGGGGAATACATCAATGCAACCTCCTAACAATTTTCCTCTAACGATTCCTTTTCCTGATAATATTTCATAATAATGTGTTTCTTCCAATTCCTTTTTTGCAATATTCTGATTCTCTTCTTTCCAACTCACAAAGTCATTAGACCATATATTACTAGATTTCACCTCATAATTAGTACTATCTTTAAACAGAATATTACTAACTGCCTCCCTAGTATAATCAAACATTTTCACATATTCCCCAAATTCACACATAATTGATGGTCCATAATATGAAATAACACCTGCCTTATTCATGACAAAGTGAGTCACTGTTGTATCCGAATAACCCATAAATATCTTTGGATTATTTTTGATGATTTCATAATCAATATAAGGAAGTATTCTTACAGAATCATTTCCTCCAATTGCACAAAAAATAGCTTTAATTGTCTTATCTTCAAACGCATCCATTAAATCTTTCGCTCTTAATTCTGGATGATTGTATACAAACTCACTCCCCTTTAGTGCGCTTGGCATAACGACAAGCTCTAATCCAAAAATACTTTCCAATCTCTCTTTGGCAATATAATATTTATGAATAAATTCTTTATCTCCAAGTCCACCCCAAGAGAGGCTTACAATTGCTATTCTATCTCCTTTTTTCAATTTTTCTGGTTTTATCATAAGATACCTCCTCTTTAATATTTCTTTTACTGTTTTCTTCAAGTTACCAATATTTTTGTTATCCTATACATCAGAGTAATATCATAATTGTATAAAGTTTAGTGGATGATGTCAAAGTTATTCACAGAGGAAAGAGAAGTTATAAAAAACCTCTAGTCTTTTCAAACTAGAGGCCTATTTACATTACAAAGAACATTTATTAATCTTTTTATTTATCCATTTCATTGGCAGCATCAGACGCCGATTTTCCAGCAATTCTTCCGAAAACCAGAATATCAGTCAAAGCGTTTCCACCTAATCTGTTAGACCCATGAACACCACCAGTAACTTCTCCAGCAGCATACAATCCCGGAATAACTTCTCCTGATTCATTGATTACTTGACCAGAAGTATTGATTTCAACACCACCCATTGTATGGTGAAGTGTAGGAACACGGATACAAGCATAATAAGGTGCTTGATCTATCTTCGTGCTATATAAAGTTCTTCCAAATTGATCCGTTGTTTTGTTGTCAACGTGTGAATTGAACTCTTCAACTGCAGCAATAAGATTTTCAGCTGGAACACCAATTTGTTCAGCAAGTTCTTCTAGTGTATCTGCTTGATAAGCTCTTCCAGCAGCAACCAACTCACCAATTGATTCTCCAAAGTTATTTAATGAATCTGAATTTTCATAATTCTTTCCATCCAAGATGATAAATAACATTGCATCTGTTTGTTCAAATAAAGCCGCTGTCATTACATCACGACGTGCTCCCTCATCAACAAATCTATTTCCTTCTTTATTTACAAAAATTCTTCTTTCAACATCTGTTTCAATATTTCCACTAAGACTTCCAGTTACTGGATCTCCTAATGGTAATAATTGAATGTGTTCCATTCCAACTAGGGCAGCATCAACTTCTAATGCCATTGCAATTCCATCACCAGTTGCCCCCGGATGATTCGTACTTAATATACTTTCATCTAAGGTTTTCCAGAATGTGTTATATTCTTCTCTCATTTCAATATTTCTACCAAAGCCACCTGTTGCCAAAATAACGCTTTTCGCATAAATTTTAACTTCATTTCCTGTTCTACCAGTACAAATGACTCCAACAACAACACCATCTTCAACGATTAATTCAGTTGCTCTAGTGTTTAAAATTACTTCAATATTGTCATGCGTATCAATATATTCCATGTAGGTCTTAAAGAATCCTGTTCCCACTGGCTCTGATGGTTTATGCGCACGTGGCCACATTCCACCAAGCACAGTAAATGTTCCCGGTTCAAATTCCATTCCCATTCCCTTTAACCATTCAACACCATCCCAAGCATTTTCAACAAGTGTTCTTACTAATTCAGGATTTGCTAATTTATCTCCACCTTCAAATGTTTGGTTAAAGTGATGTTCTACTGAGTCCTTATTAGCAAGCGCTGTTTCACTACCTTCATCAACAGCATTTAAAGCACCTCCAGCAAGAATTGTATTCCCACCTACTTTGCCTTCTTTTTCAACTACGATTACAGTACTACCATTTTCATTAGCTGTAACTGCTGCTGCTAAACCTGCGCCTCCAGCACCAATCACTACTACATCAGTTTCAAGTACTATATCAGCTTCTCTAACAAGATCTTCATTATATTTAATCGCTCTTAATGCTTCGATATCTCCGCCTGCTTGTTTCAAACAATCAGCTACACCCTCGATAATCGCTTCACTTGTAATTGTTGCGCCTGAAATTGCATCAACGCCCAATCCTTGTGCCGCAATTATTCTAGATATTATCGGCTCTACCGCTGGTTCTCCAACGCCTGGAGTTTCTTTGTGATCAACGATTATGTCAAGTATCTCCGTTTCACTAACTGTAACGGTGATTGTCATATCATGTTGTCCACGCGTTTCTGTTGTGTACGTACCCGGTGTAAATCCCTTTGGTTTTGATGAACAGCCAACTAAACCAACTGTTACCATCATAACAAGAAAAACACAAAGTAACTGTTTTAATCTTTTTTTCATTTATTTCCTCCTGTTAACTTGTGATTTTTTTATCAATCACAGTCATATTATAACATGTTTTTACAGCAAATTCACTAAAAAGTGCCAAAAAGTTTCTTTGATTTTGAAACCTTAAAATGCAAAAAGGAAAGATTTTACACAATAAAATCGTTTCCTTCCTTTTTTTAATATTACTCTTTTATAAACTATCGAATCCTAAAATGGTTGAACGGAAAGAAAATAAACACACCTTTCCCAATAATTTGATCTCCAGTAAAAGGTCCAAATCTTCGAGAATCAGAGGAGATCCTTCTATTATCTCCCAATAAGAAGTATTCATTGCTTCCCAAAGTAATGGATTCTACATCACTCGTAAAATAACCATCAATTGACGCCATAAACTCATTAACATAATTTTCGTCAAAAAAGTTTTCTTCTACATATTGTCCATTTACATAAAGTTTATTTTGGGAATAATATATCGTTTCACCGGGTAAGCCCACTACGCGCTTCACCAAATATTTGTCACTTGCTGGTACATATACAATGACGATATCAAAACGTTGAATCCCATTCACATTTCGAGTAAACACATTCGTGAATCCCACATCATTATCATGTAAAGTAGGATACATACTATTCCCCTCTACTTGAATTGGCTTAAAGAAAAAAGATTGCATTAAGTACACAAAAGCAAAACTAAAAACGACTATCTTCAATATACTAATTACTTCATTCAATATTTTATCTTTTTTTGTTTTTTCATTTTGTTCCATACTGACCTCCTAAAGAAAAAGTCGGCAAACCGACCCTTACTTACGAATTTCTTTAATACGTGCTGCTTTTCCTGAACGCTCACGCAAGTAAAATAACTTTGCACGTCGAACTTTACCATGACGAAGTACTTCGATACTTTCAATAATTGGGGAATGTAATGGAAACGTTCTTTCCACACCCACTTGAGATGAAATTTTTCGTACAACAAAGTTTTCAGCAATTCCACTACCGCTTTTTGCGATTACCACACCTTCAAAAGCCTGAATTCTTGATTTTTCTCCCTCTTTGATGCGTACATTTACTTTAACAGTAGCACCCGGTTTAAAATCAGGAATGTCTTTTTTCATTTGTGATTTTGTAAGTTCATTAACTAAATTCAAATTCATTTTCTCACATACTCCTTTTTATGAATCAGAAGTTCATAATATTGCATACCAGCGGAACTTTGATGCTATTAGTATAGCCTATATAATCTATCATAATTCATCGGAGAAATCAAGTTCCTCCCTCATTAATTCTTTCATTATTTCTTCTTCTTCATTACTAAGTTGTCTATCTGCCAAAAGATCATTGCGATAATAACATGTTTTTTTGATCGATTGTTTTAATCTCCATTTCCGAATATTTTCATGATGTCCACTCAACAGCACTTCAGGAACCTCATATCCATCAATTTCTGAAGGCTTGGTATACTGTGGATATTCCAACAAACCATTTTCAAACGATTCTTCATGAAGAGATTCACCCGTAATGACGCCATCTAACAAGCGTATTACACCATCAGATACCACCATTGCTGCTAACTCTCCCCCTGTTAAAACATAATCACCAATTGAAATACAATGATCTACCAATTTCAAGATTCTCTCATCATATCCTTCATAATGCCCACAAACTAAAATTAAATCTTGCTTCATTTTCAACTTATGTGCGATTTCTTGTTTAAAAGTATGCCCTACTGGTGTTAAAAGAATCACCGTACTTTCAGAAGTTTTATGCGCTTTGATAGCATCCGCAATCGGTTGATAAAACATCACCATTCCTGCACCACCACCAAATGGAGTATCATCTATTCGTTGATGTTTATTACTGGTATAAGTCCTAACATCAACAAGTTCAAATGCCACAAGATTCTTCAAAATAGCTTTCTTAATGATAGAAGTTGATATAAAACCATCAAACATTTCAGGAAATGCAGTCAATATCGTTATCTTCATAACAAGCCCTCAATTACCAAAATATCAATTCTCTTCTTCTCTAAATCAACATTTTTAATAAAGGCTGGTACAAAAGGAATTAAAACGAATTTTTCTGCAGTCTTTACTTTTAATAAAGTTTGTCCTGCAGGTTTTAAGCTTTCACTGACAATTCCAATTTCAAGATTATCATGAAATACAGAAAGTCCTTGTAATTGAAACAAGTAATAACCCTCTTCTAGTGGCTTTATATCATCAATATGAGAAAACACTTCAGATCCTTTGATATGTAAAATATCATTAATATCATGGAGACCTTCCAATCTTATCAAGATACTTTTATTATGAATACGAAATCCATCAATAATATAAGGAGAATAGACTTCATTCTTAAAAATCCAAATTTTCTTTCCTATCGCAAATCGATCTTCTATAAATTCGGAATTACTTAAAATCTTGATTTCTCCCTTTAATCCAAATGTGTTTATCGCTGTACCTATTTGTATATATTCCACTTTACCTCCAAAAAAGGATGCTATGCATCCTAGTATGATTCAAACTTAATTGAAACTCTTTTATTTTTTACACGAGATGCAACCGTCATCATTTGTCTAATTGCAATAGCCATAACACCTTGTTTTCCAATTAAACGAGCAACATCTTCACTTTTTGCATATACATAAAGTAAGATTTCATTATCGTTTATGGAAGGCATTGTTTTTACTGTAAGACTAGTCACATCATTTACCATCGGTTCTACTAAATCAAATAATACTTGCTCTAGTTCATTCATTTTTTCTTGTTCGCTTGTTTTCCATCATGGAATTGTTTCATAACTCCAAGATTAGATAAAATATTGCGCACAGTATCCGATGGTTGAGCACCATTGTTTAACCATTTCAATGCTGCTTCATTGTCAACTTTAATCTCTGCAGGATTAACTGTTGGGTTATAGTAACCAATTGCTTCAATAAAACGTCCATCACGAGGGGAACGAGAATCCGCAACTACAATACGATAAAATGGACTTCTTTTTGCACCCATTCTTTTTAAACGAATTTTTACTGCCATATATATACCTCCTATATAACCTTTATAAGTCTATCATACATAAACGATATGTCAAGTATTTTTGCTTTACATACCGAAAGGTGTTTTCCCACCTTTAAACATACGAGAAATCATTCTCATTTGATCTTTCATTTTTCCATATTGAGTCAGTAATTTTGTGACATCATTTGTTGTAGAACCACTACCATCCGCAATTCTGTTTTTCCTAGAAGCACGAATAATGTCCGGATTTTCTCTTTCTTCTAGGGTCATACTTTGGATAATTGCTTTTGTTTTCTTTAACTGTTCTTCTGCAAGATCACCATCAAGATCTTTTAACATATCCCCCATTCCCGGAAGCATCTTTAAAACACTCTTTAATGGTCCCATTTTGGAAACCTGTTGTAGCTGCACAAGCATATCGTCCAAAGAAAATTTTCCTTCCATCATGCGTTGCGTTGCTTTTTCAGCTGCTTCTAAATCCATCTTTTCTTGTGCTTGCTCAACAAGTGTAACAACATCTCCCATTCCAAGAATTCGATTCGCCATACGGTCAGGATAAAAGATATCTAAATCATCAATTTTTTCACCCACACCAGTATATTTGATAGGAACACTTGTAATGGCACGAACAGAAAGCACAGCCCCTCCACGAGCATCCCCATCTAATTTAGTAACAACTAAACCAGTAATATTTAATAAATCATTGAAGGCTTGAGCAACCGTAATGATGTCTTGTCCTGTCATGGCATCTACTGTCAATAATATTTCTTGAGGTTGAACCATCTCCTTCATTGATTTCAATTCATCCATTAATTCCTCATCAATGTGCAAACGCCCAGCTGTATCTATTAATACAGTATCATAGCCCTGTTTTATCGCATAAGCCATTCCATTTTCCACTGTTTTAAGTGCAGATACTGCATTCCCTTCAGAATACACCTCAATATCAATTTCTTTTCCTAGTGTTTTCAATTGTTCAATTGCTGCAGGGCGAATAATATCTGCTGCAATAATTAAAGGATTACGTCCTTGCTTTGATTTTAAAACCCTTGCAATTTTCGCAAGATTTGTTGTTTTACCAGTTCCCTGTAAGCCGGCAATCATAATAGTAGTCATTCCACTATCATTAAAGTTTATACCAACTTCATTACTTCCCAACAAGTCAACAAGTTCATCATATACAACTTTAATGACCATTTGGGCAGGATCAACAGATTTTACAACATCTAAGCCAATTGCTTTTTCTTGAATCTGTTTTAAAAAATTACCTACTACACGATAATTCACATCAGCTTCTAAAAGTGCTCTACGAATATCTTGTAGAACCACTTCCATATTTTTTTCACTTAGATTTGCTTTTCCAGAAATTTTGCGAAAGCTTTCGCTTAAGCGTTCACTTAACGATTCAAATGCCATAACTCACCTCAAAATAGTTCTTCTTCCTTTTTGTTTTCTTTCTTCAAAATAACACTTCTTGAACTATGGAAACACTCTTCTAGCATTTCTCCATATTCAATTTTAGCTTCATGCTTCATTGCTTTTTCCACTGTTGGCTTTGTAACAGGATTTTTAGGTGTAAAAATTGTACAACAGTCTTCAAAGGGTTGAATACTGATTTCATATGTCCCAATTTTTCTTGCTAGCTCAATAATCTCAATTTTATCTAATCCAATTACTGGTCTCAATATTGGAAAGTTGGTTACATCATTAATGGTTCTAATACTCTCTAATGTTTGAGATGCAACTTGTCCAACACTCTCTCCAGTGATTAAGGCATTACATTTACGAGTTTTCGCAAGCCTTTCAGCGATTCTAAGCATCATTCTCCTTAAAATCGTAACTTCATAACTCTCATCCAGTTCATGATGTATCAACAATTGTAAATCCGTTAATTTTATAATATGAACTCTAATCTGTGCTTGATATTTTGTCAATTCCTTTGCCAGTTGTAAAACTTTATCCTCAGCACTACTAGAAGTATAAGGAGGAGATGCAAAATGAATACACTCTACTTTCACTCCACGCTTCATTGTCATATAAGCAGCCACAGGAGAATCAATTCCCCCTGACAATAACAACAATGCCTTTCCCCCAATTCCCACAGGATACCCTCCAGCACCACCATATGTCTTGACCATTAAATAAGTAAAATCATTTTGTACTTCAATTAAAACTCTAATGTCTGGTTGATTCACATCAACAGATAAAGATGTATTTTTCAAAATAAGACTGGCACAATAACGATTAATTTGATCTGAAATCATTGGAAATAATTTATTTTTTCTACGGGCAATAATTTTAAATGTTTTTCCTGTTTCCTTTTGCAATAAAGAAAGCACTGTTTTTGCAATGATCTCTATTTCACTTTCAACCTTGACCGCCAACGAAAATGAACTAATCCCAAAAACACATTGAAGTTTCTCGGCAACCTCTTCTCCATTTTCCCCGTTCAAACGAATATACAACCTATCGTAGGTTTTCTCATATGTCAAAGCAGAAAAATCAAGCAAAGCTTCCCTTGTATTTTCCAACAATAAGTGAATAAAGTCCTTACGATTTTTACCTTTGGTTGATAGCTCCCCATAGCGAACTAAAATATAATCATATACTGTTTTATCCATAAACTGTCAATATCTCCTTCAAACTACTTATAAATGCTTGTAATTCCTCAATTGTTGTATCCTTTGATAAACCAATACGAATGGTTCCATTCATAACTTCCTTGCTTTTATTCATTGCTTGCAGTACATAAGCATCCTCATTCTTCAATGAGGAACAAGTACTTCGTGCAGAAACCGCAAATCCTTTTCCATTTAATGCATTTAACATAATTTCACTTCCCAAACTCAAACAAGAAAAATTCACAATGAAAGGACTACCCTCCACTGTACTGTTTACTACAACAGAATTTATTCCCATCAATTCAGTATGCAAATAATTTCTAAGTGTATCTACATATTCATAGTTAGCTGCTTGATCTGTAATTGCTTTGCGAAGAGTCTTCGCAAACATAATATTCACTAACGCATTTGAAGTTCCACCACGATAACCAAATTCCTGTTGCCCTCCTGAAATTAATGGCAACAATTTTACATGCGCTTTTTTTATTAACACACCGCTTCCCTTTAAGCCAAAGATTTTATGTGCTGAAAAACTAATTAAATCGATATCCTTGCATATTACTGGCAACTTCCCCAATGCCTGTACCATATCCACATGTAAATAAGCATTGGTATGTTTCTTTACATATTCCTTAATTTCAGCAATGGGCTGAACACTCCCTACCTCATTATTCACTTGCATAATAGAAACTAACACTGTTTCCTTACGAATCAGCTGTTTCAATTCCTCCATAGATATCACACCTTTTTCATCCACTGATAAATAGGAAACATCATATCCAAGTTCTTCTAATTGTTGAAATGTGTTTTTCACACTAGTATGCTCAATCGCTGTTGTAATAAAATGCTTATCACGATTTCCCTTTTGAAACGCAATTCCTTTAATTGCCATATTATTAGCTTCTGATGCACCACTCGTAAAAATAACTTCTTCCACCTGAATATCTAATAATTTAGAGATATGCAAGCGTGACTTCATCAATAGATCTCTTACTTCTTTTCCTAAATCATGTAAAGAGTCACTATTGGCAAAATATTTTGCAAGTAGTGACTGATAGGTATTCATAATTTCTTCATCAACAGGAGAAGTAGAAATATAATCCAAATAAATCATCTTAACTTGCGTTATCTCCTGTGTTATCAATGATTAATTGTTCATACGATCCGGGATGAACTTTTTCAACTGCTTGGATGGCAATACGCAATGCTTCCGTATATTCTCCATTTCTGAAACACAATTCTGATCTTGTCAAATCAGAATCTATATCTTGAAAAGAAGAACGATAACGGTTTCCAAATACAATGGTATTTTCAACCATGATTGCCATTCCTACCAGATTATTCACATTGTTATAAAGTTTATAAATGTAATCAATTGCCTCTTCTAATGTAACATTCAATAAGGTAACATTCAAAGATTCCTCATTCAACAATTTTTGAATTGTTTCAATATAACCATATGCCTTTTTCATATCTTCAGCACATTCTTCTGAAACACTAGGCAAATGCTGACTTTGAATTTTAACACGCATTTCATTCAAAATTAAATACAACTTCACTAATTGTTTTTGCGCTCTATCCTCATCACTTCGCACATTATCCAGATTTTGTTTAATGCTTGAAACTTCCGTAAATAAACTATTCAATGAACTTTGATATTCCTTTAATTCAATCGCCAATCTTGAGATTGGAGTATTTTTCCCCTCAATCGCACCATTCAACTTTTCAAACTCTGTTGTTAGTGTATTCAGTCTTCCTTTTTTCTCATCAAGTTCCGTCTTAACTTCTGAAAAATCAAAGCGTTCTGAAACTTTCTCATAAATAGTCAAACATTCCTCATACATTGATACAAGATCACTTGTTTTTTGCGCAATCGCATCAATAATAAATTCATTTTCTTTATGTAACACCAACTCTTTTTCAAGCTGTTGTAACAACAAATTCAAACTCTTTTTACTCTCATCAATATTCTTCTTAACATGATTTACTTTCCCTGCTTGAACAGAAAGTAAATCATTACTTATATTAACTTGAATCATTTCAATGCTTTTTGTGATTTGAAGATGTTGAACATACACCTCGGCTTGAACACATTTAGTATAAGCAACACTGACTTCTTCTACCAACTTAGGTAATACGCCTTGAAGTTGCATTAAAATGTCTGGCAATTCCTCAACAATCAAATTTAAATCATTAATTTCATTTTCAATTTCTTTTAGTGTTTCTCTAGATTTATTAAATTCAGAAAGAAACATCCATTCTTCAAAAGCACTAAATTGCTTTTCCACTTCCGCAAAACGTTGATCAATAATCTCTCCACTAACCAGTAAATGAATTTGCTTGTCTGTTGCTTTTCCTTTAAGGATTCGAAAAGACTCTTTTTGATCATTTACACGCGCACGTAATTGTGCCTCTTCCTCAAGAACAATCTCAAGCCTATCATCCAATATTTTAACATCCGCAGTTGTTTTTTCAATCATGCCCTCTAAATCAGAAAGACAGACTTTTACAAGTTTTAAATCTCCCACCAATAAAGCATCGTCTGTATCCGCTAATACCAAAGAAATTTGACCTAGATTCCCTTGAATCAATTCAAAATCTTCACTGCATATTTTCACTTCTTGGACAACACTCTCATTAATTTTTGCTAAGGCAATTGCTTTATTTAATTTAAAGCTAATAGGCACACTCTTTACTGCATTAGATTGCACAATAATATCAGCTATTCTATTCCGAAATTTCCTTTTTGTATTCTTACGATAAAAAAGAACCCCCAATAAAAATAAGAGCAATACTAGAAAAATAATAATCAAAATATATTCAGGCATTGGCTTCACTCCTAATTCTGATATTATTGTAACATATTAATACATATTGTGTGTACTCATTTCCACAATTGACTTTAGTTTATCTCTCTGATATTATTGATAAGCGTGAATAATAGCAGCATACAAAGTTCTGTGAAAAGCGTTGATAACATTATATGTGGAATTTAGTAACCTTGCTGCTCAAGGTGAAAGAATTTGTATCAACACTGCACACGAATGATTTGTACCTGTTGTTGTTTTATTGCTATAAAACACAAAGGAGGAATTAGTAATGGCACGTATAACAGGACCGGTTTGGAAAAAAGCCCGTCGCTTAAGCTTCTCTGTATTAGAAACTGGTGAAGAACTTCGTAAACGCCAATATGCACCCGGTCAACATGGACCAAGTCGTCGTATGAAGTTATCAAACTATGGTTTACAATTAAGAGAAAAACAACGAATTCGTTTCATGTATGGAGTGAACGAAAAACAATTTTATAACACCTACAAAAAATCAGTAAAAATGAAAGGTGTTACAGGAACAAATTTCTTGATCTTACTTGAATCTCGTCTTGACAATATTATTTATCGTTTAGGATTCGCAAGAACTCGTCGCGGAGCTAGACAATTAGTAAATCATGGTCACATTCTAGTTGACGGTAAAAAAGTGGATATCCCATCTTATACTGTAAAACCGGGACAAGAACTTGAAGTAAAAGAAAAATCAAAAACACTTTCAAGCATTGCAGACGCTTTAGAAGCAAGTCTTATGACAGTTGCTTATGTTGAAGTTAATAAAGATGCAAGAAAAGGAAAATATATTCGCCATCCTGAAAGAAGCGAATTAAATGCTGAAGTTAATGAAGCATTAGTTGTTGAATTCTATAACAGATAACAAAAAAAACTGTAGTAAACAAACTGCAGTTTTTTTTATAAGCTTTTTAGATTCTATTCAATTCTTCCTTTGATAAATAACGATACTCACCAATAGCAAGCGTTTCATTCAATGATAAGCCGCCAATTGAAATTCGCTTTAAATACAAAACTTCATTATTACAAGCATGCATCATCCGTTTTACCTGATGAAATTTTCCTTCTGTAATTCCTAAATGAATAGTAAAGTCATCTATTACCTCAACAGTAGCCGGCTTTGCCACTTCATTATCCCCATAAGATAATCCTGTTTGTAAAGGAATTATATAAGATGAATCAAACGCTTGCGCCAAATGAACTTCATATACTTTAATAATATCCTTTTTCCCCGAAATCACTTGATGTGCAAAACTACCATCATTGGTTAATAACAGTAAACCCTCTGTATCTATGTCTAATCGCCCTACTGGAAATAACCCTTTATGGTATTCAGTGATTAAATCAATTACGGTTTCATGCATACTATCTGAAGTCGCAGTAATGACATCCTTTGGCTTATTCAGCATGATATAAACAAACTCAGAATATTGAATCACTTCATCATTGACACAAACAATATTTACTTCTGGATTCAATTGAAACGAAAAATCCTTAATAATTTGATCATCAACTTTCACAATTCCAGTGCGGATTATTTTTTTCACTTCTTTTCTAGTCCCAAATCCTTTATTCGCAAGAAAACGATCTAATCTCATTGAATCTTTTTTCTTCCTTTCTTAAATAGCTTCACTAAATTAAAACCAAAAATTTCTTCTGGAAGTTTAAAAAATGAAGTAATCAGAAAATAAATCCCCAATCCAATCACGCCATATACGCCCAAGACAAAAATCCCACTTACACGCTTATATTGCAACACATTGAATGAAGAGTTCTGTAATAATATCATCGCTATATAGGCAACTAATAGCGCCAGTAACATCCCCCCTATTTTCTTCCCTAATTGTTTAAAATCCAACTGATATTCTTTATGAATAATATATAAGTCAAAGGTAATGATGATGGCACTTACAATTGCTGTTGAAGTGATATCACCACTATAACCAAACCATATAATAAATGGAATCGTAATACTCATCTTTATAATAAAGCCTACAATTAAAATAAATAGATTTTGTCTTCGAAATCGTAAAGCCATCATCAAAGAATTACAAATAGGAGAAACAGTACCAAAAAATGCTGTTAAAGTCGCCCATCTTAATACTTCTCCCCCTAATAAGAAGTCTTTGCCATACATAACATAATAAATTTCTGTTGGAATCACTAAAATAAAGAAACAAATTGGTAATCCAATATATAGAACTGCTGAAATTGCATCCATAATATTTTTCTTTAATGCCTTTTTATCTTTCCTCTCAATCGCTTCTGTAATGAAAGGAATAATTGCGGGACTAAAACCCAATGCCAACACTTGAGGAATTGAAGTAATTTTATCAGTGGTTGCTCCAATCATTGAATTCAATGCTTGTATTGTATTCACATCAACATTTCTAAAATCCATTGCTCTTTCAAAAAACAAATTATGTGCAATGATATTACTACTTCCAAAAACAGAATATAAAAGAAAAGGAATCGCAAAATACATAAATTCATTTATTAAACTTTTTCTATCTACCGCAGAAGACTCTTGTTTACTCGCTAATACTCTAATTTCATTGACGCTTCCTTTGCGAAAAAAGGTTAAATGCAGTACCGCAACCACTGCTGAAAAAGCAGCTGAACCTACCGCAAAGTAAACAGCCCATATTCCCTCTTTATGAAATACATATACTGCAAGCGCACCCAAAGATAACATAAATGCAATGCGGGCAACTTGTTCTAAAATCTGCGAAAAAGCATATGTCTTAAAATCCTTTATTCCTTGAAAAAATCCTCGATGTCCACTTAAAAGTGGCACTGCAAAAAGAGCCATTGAAATAATAATATAAACATTAATTGTCTTTTGAATATCTTCAGGAGAAGTTTGGACACTATTTGTAAATTGTGCTAACACACCCGAAAGGCTCATGAAAAGAACCATGCTAACAAAACCAAGCACCAACATGACACTAATGCCTATCTTACGAACTAAAAGCATTGTCTTATAATCTTCCTTCCCATAATATTTCGCAACCAATGTAGCAATCGCAAAAGGTATTCCCGCCGAAGAAATCAATAACACATAATTATAATAACCATAAGCTTTCGTATAAAAACTTAATGTACTAGTAGACCCTGAAAGTGCCGTCAAAAAAGGAAGATATACAATCCCTAATACCTTTGTAATAAATATTCCTGCTGAACTTGTAAGACCCCCAGCAATTAAACTTCTAGATTTTTTGCTCATAAAATTTACCCCTAGTTAGGCATTTAATTCTCTTCTTCTTCAGAAGGAATCTCTTCGTGATCAGGACTATCAGGTTCAGTTTCTTCCATTGGGTAAATTATGTTATCTCTTTGGTTATTGAAATCCACCTGCATTTCAACAAAAATTTTATTTGTTTCTACTCTTGCATAATCTGTCCAAGTAAGTTTAATTTTCAAATTGATAATAGACTCCGTCGTAATTGCACTTACAATAATTCCCTTTACATATCCATTTTCAACATTTGTTTGATACGGCATCATATTATAACTACCATTATCAAAAATCCCAAAGGTAGGCATCAACTTATCAGCATTTTGATAGCTTGTGTTATTTTCCACTGCAATTACTTGGATGTTGTACATTGCTATTTGTGGTTGGTCAATAATAATGTCATAACGATATGAACCATCTCCCAAACGATTCATAACTACATTAATATCAAATGGTGCTGCATTTTTAGAAGAAAAAATAGTATTATCAATTACTTCTTCGTAATGTTTAATGTACTGTTCATGTTTTTTTTGTGATTCACTATTCCCTTTTGAAGTACAGGAAGTAAAACAGATAAAAAGCAGTAAAATCGTTAATAATTTCTTCATAACTACACCTCTAGAATATTATAGCACAGAAGTAGAAAAGCCGAATAAAAAAGAAGCATTTGCTTCTTATTCATGAAATAACAATACAAAATATTTCTTTTTCCCTTTACGAATAATAGTCATTTCTTGATTGAATGCTTTGTCTACACTAACAAGAAAATCAAATGTTTGTATTTTCTCACCATTCACCATAATGGAACCATTCTGAATTAATTCCCTTGCCTCTCTCTTACTACTTGCAATATTGGAAGCTACCAGTGCATCTACAAGATTTAAATTATTCTCAATGATTGATTTTGGTGCATCCGCAAGTCCATCCTTCAATTCATCAAAGGTCAATTCATTGATATCTCCTCCAAATAGTGTCTTTGTGATTTTAAGTGCTGAATCTAAGCTGTCTTTACCATGAACTAATTCTGTTAATTCTGCAGCCAATGCTTTTTGCGCTTCACGAAGATGTGGTTCTTCTTTCATAGATTTTTCAAGTTGCTCTATTTCTTCTTTTGTTTTTAATGATAAACGCTTTGAAAAGTCAATCACATCATGATCGGAAACATTTAACCAATATTGATAAAACTCATATGGTCCCGTTCTTTTTGCATCCAACCAAATATTTCCACCTTCTGACTTTCCAAACTTAGAACCATCTGTATTCATAATCAGTGGAGAGGTTACCCCAAATACTTTTGCTTTATCACCCTTAATTTTCCGAATTAACTCTGTACCACTCGTCAGATTCCCCCATTGATCACTTCCACCAATTTGCATTTCACAATCAAATGTTTCATATAAATGAAGCCAATCTATTGCCTGCAAAATGGTATAAGTAAATTCTGTAAAAGAAATCCCTGTTTGTAATCTGCTCGCAACAACATCTTTATTAATCATATAATTCACATTGAAATATTTTCCATAATCTCTTAAGAAACTCAAAACATTAATTTTTGATAACCAATCATAGTTATTAACCAATATCGCTTTTTCATCGGAAAAATCCAAAAAGGCACTCAACTGCTTTCTGATCCCTTCCACATTATCTGCAATTTGTTCTAATGTTTGCAAACCGCGCTCTGTTGTTGGACGAGGGTCACCAATCATCCCTGTTGCTCCACCACACAAAGGAATGACTTTGTGTCCTGCCAATTGGTATCTTTTCAAAAGAATAATCTGTTGTAATGAACCAATATGCAAGGAATCCGCAGTTGGATCAAATCCACAATATACCGTAACCGGAGTTTTCAAACGTTCGATAACCCCTTCCAAATCTGTTACATCTTTAACAAGACCTCTCCATTGTAATTCTTCAAAAAAATTCATCTTATCCTCCTAAATAAAAAGCATCCACAAAGGACGCTTTTGCGTGGTACCACCTTAATTCATAGTTATAAAACTATGCACTTCATCTGTTAACGCCAGCAACGTCCTTACTTTCATAAAGAACTCAAAGGGTGTATCATTTGATTATTGCTGATGACTTGCAGCCTCCGTCACCTCTCTAAAATACAAATAATCAAATCGCTTCCTTCTCAACGTAATCAAATTATAAACAACTTACAAATAAGTGTCAACTAATTCGTAGATTGTCTAGGGGTAAACAAATAACTCAACTCAATTTCTTTTTCTTCCACTTCTTCTTCTTGCAACATCTTCGTCATCAAGCGCATTGCAACAGCACCCAAATCATAACTAGGAATCGCAAAACTTGAAATCTGTGGACGAACCATTGCATTGTATTTCGTATCTATCACACAAACAACTTCCATATCTTCCGGAACATTAACATTACATTCCTTTGCAGCATTGATACAAGCAAGCGCTTGTGAATCACGATTCGCAATCACAAGTTGTGGTTGCTTCTTATGAAAATACTCTTTCATATACGCATATGAATTACGATATTCTGCAGGAATTTCAATATAATTTGTAAACTCAAGACCTTTCTTTTCAAATGCTAGTTTTGCGCCCAATATCATTTGATCCACAGAATACATATTCTTTCTATCTTGAATAATCGCAATATCCGTAAAGCCTTTTTCAAGATACTGTGTCACCAATTCATATACTGCTTTTTTAATATTTACATATACAGAACAAATATGCTTATCTGAGATGCGATCTCCAATTATCGCAATTGGAACATTATATCGTGTTACATTAGAAAAATCATGATTAATCAACTTATCATTATAGATAATTACGCCATCTACACGAGATTTAATAATATCTTCAACGACATCATTCATATCTGCAATACCTTCTGTAATCGTATGTAACATAATATTGTATTTATAGATTTTCGCAACATCCAAAAGCCCATTAATAATCTGACCAGTATACGTAAAACTCGCTTCCGGAATTACCAACGCAATGGTTGTAGTTTTTTGTAACGCCAATCCTTGTGCAATGGCATTCGGTTTATATCCTAATTTACTAATCGCTTCTTCTACACGTTGTCTTGTTTCAAGACGAACAACTTCTGAACCATTAATTACCCTCGATACTGTTGCCAAGGAAACATTAGCTTCATTCGCAACTTCATAAATTGTAACCCTCTTCAAAAATATCTTCTCCCCCTAATCCTTTTTATCTTCTTGTAACCAGTCCTCTAACGCCTCAGCCACTTTCTTTGCAGAATTAACTGTTGCTTTTTTCGCTGCCACTATTTTATCATTAACTTCGGGTTTCTTTAAAAAACTGTCCAACCCATCTTTTGCTAATGCAAGTGCCTTTTCACTAGTTTCTAATGCACTATGATAAAAATTCATAAAATCTTCATTACTTGTAACATTCTTCTTTACTGAACTTGCTACATCATGAATGACTTCTTTTGTTTTATCAAATGCTTGATTCACATTTTCATTTTCTTGTATATTTTTAACAACTTTTTTTGATTCATTAATCAAATAGATCGACTTTTCTTTCATATCACTCATAAAAGAATTTACTTTATCCGAATCCTTAATATTTTCATAAGCACGTTTAGACTCCTCGTATGCTGCCTTCATGACTGTTTTTGTCTTCCCCATAATTTCATCAAGTAAGACTTTGGAATCATCATTAACTGTTTTCTTTGCCTCTTCAATTGTATCTTCTAAATCCGTCATTTCCTTTTCAATTTCATGAATTGAAGAATCAAATCCATTTTTATAATCATTCGTCATAAACAACTGCCTCCTCTTCTGTACTCGTTTCACGCCTCTTCTTAACAAATAAATCTAAGATAAACTGCTTAACTTGTGCATAAATCGTGTTTATATCTTTCACGAAATTGCGTACTGCTTTTTCGGAGAAGAAGTGTACGGTATCAATTGAATGTGAAATTGATTCTACAGTTCGTAGTGGTTGTTGTAACTTGTTAAGACTTTCATCAACAATATCAATTGTTTTATTCACTTTATTTACCGTTTCTTTTAAATTTGATAAAAAGCGAATCAATTTATAAAGAAAGCAAGCAAGTAAAACCAAAACAATTACTGCTACTATCAACAACACAATTTCAATAAATTGACTAATGTTATTTAAATCTTGCATATTTTGTATCTCCTTCATCTTTATAATACCATATTTATGAAAATATTTTCAATAATTATGATAGCGTTTTCTCTTATAATAATTTCTTTACTTTTTCTGCTAAAGGATAAATATCTTTACTCGACATAAAAAGATAACACGCTGGAGCAAGGCTTGCTAAAAAAGCAGCATCTTCTTCATTTTCATCAACAATACGACTATTTGGAATTAAATCAGCTAAATAAGAGATCTCTATTTCTATTCCATCTGTAAAATCATCAATACTACTAAATGGGCATAAGCAAACTTGATCTGCCTTCATCAGCGCTTTCTTGAAATCATCTACAAAATGATATACCCTAGATGCTCTATGCGGTTTAAAAATAGCAACAATCTTATGATTCGGAAATCGAGTCCTTGCCGCATCAATGGTAACAGATACTTCTGTAGGATGATGAGCATAATCATCAATAAAAACGCTCTCTCCAACTTTCTCTATTACAAAGCGCCTTTTTGCACCATGAAAATGATTCAAACCTTCATTTATTACTTCTGCACTCAAATCAACAAAAATCCCAAGTGTAATAACCGACAAGGCATTCCATAACAAAAACCTTCCTGAAAAAGGAAGTACAAAATGCCCAAATAATTCCCCTTTGTATAAAACATCAAATTCCATGGATTCAGGATATTCTATAATATTAATTGCTTGTACATCATTTCCCGTATTTTCTCCATAATAAAGATGTGTTTTGTCTATTTTTAATGCTCTTACTTTTTCATCATCTCCAAATAAAGCAAGACCTTTTTTTACATTTTCTATAAATTCTTGATAGGCAAGGGAATAATCTTCTTCACTATGAAAGTAATCCGTATGATCTAAATCAATATTGGTAATCACTGCATAATCAGGATAATATGCCAAAAAATGTCGTTTATATTCACAAGCCTCTATTACAAAGTTAGTACTATCTTGTGCTAAATCTCCACTTCCATCTCCTATCAAGTATCCCGTAGGAGTAGAGAAAGAAAACATATTTGCTGCCATGGTAGTTGTCGTTGTTTTTCCATGCGAACCAGCAATCGCAAACGATTGATAATTCTCAGCAAGTTTGCCAAGAAATTCATGATAACGATACGCCTTAATAGTAGGATTATTGCGTGTTGCCACAACCTCTGGAAAGGACTCATCAAAAGCATTTCCAATAATAACCGTCATTGAATCCTTAATATTATTTGGATTAAACGGAAAAACAGGAATCTGATATTGTTGCAATTCTTCTTCTGTAAAAAGATGTTTCTCAATGTCTGAGCCACAAACTTCATGACCAAGTTTATGCATGATAACCGCTAATGCAGCCATACCAGCACCTTTTATACCAATAAAATAATACATTTTAAAACTCCATATTGAAAAGATTAATATCCTCTTCTTCAAATGTATCGTGTTCATCTATTTCATGAAATCGTTCCATGGAATCCACCAAATCTTCAACATCACGTTGAAAAAACGAAGGTTTTTCTTTCACAACAACTACCGATTCATCAAATTTATTTTGCACATCTGAAGCATTCAAGTTTTCAATCGGCTTCTCGTATTTAAGCGGCTCTATTTTTGTTTTGATTGGTGGCACATAAGGAAGTGGTTCTATTACTTCTTCTTGATCAAGTTCAAGTGGTACCATCATGCTGCGTAAATGATTTTGTACACTCTCTTCAAATGACTGATATTCATCATCTGAAAAAAATGAAAATTCCTCTTCTTTATTTACATTTTGTTCTGGTAAATGTCGACTCATTCTTGTTTCAGAACGAATAATGTCAGAAACATCAATCTTTTCAATTTTACTATCTTCTTCTCTTCTGTTTCCATTCTTAATATCAAACGGAATAGAAACCGAATTCTCTCTCTCTTCAACAATTCCTGAATAAGGACGAATACCTGCTCCTAAAATACTTTCTTTTGGTTGTATCACTTCTGTTTTTCTGAAATTCGGATGAACCATTATTTTTCTCTTTTCACTGCCAACCACGCCAAAAATCGGGCTTAATACTGGTGTAAATTCATATTCAACAGATCTTCCACTAACAGGCTTAATAGCACTAGATTTTGTATCATTATGAATAAATGATGATTGATTCACTTTAATTGTTTCTGTTACTTCTGAATGAGAAAAACTCTCATCAATTGTAATATATGATGATTTTTTAACTTCCTCTTTTTCTTTTGTTTCTACTGTTACTTCAGTAAGTGGCGTCGTTTTGATATTTTCTGAAACACTCTTTTCAGGATTTTCCCCTTCAATCACAACTTCCTCTTCTTCAAAAAACAAATTCATAAATTTACCCAACATTAACAACCCTCCTCCATTCAGGATGAAATTCTGTTCCAAGCTTTTGATCCAATATTACAAGAAGCCCTTCTTCTTTTTTTAAAGGATCCAGCCCTAATTCAAATGCTGAACATAACATTCCATCAGATTCTATTCCATTCATAACTGATTTAGCAATTAATTTACCACTAGGCAATACTGCATTCTCTTTTGCAACCACTACATTTTTCCCAAGTGGAATTATTTTTGAACCACATACAATTTGTAATACCTCATCCCCAATATCTACTTGACACACATGTAAATGATTAGAATCTGGATGTTTTTCCATAGAAACAATATTTCCTACTACAAAATACGATTCATCATTCCAAAGAGGCAACTGTATATTCTTACTAGAAAAAAAAGCTTGTAAATGTTGGTATAACTCTGTAGTAAGTGGAATATATCCATCATCATATGAAGCTAAAATCTCTTCTACATCATAAAAATGATAAGCAGTAATCTCATCATTTCTATTATAAACTATAAAGATTGGATGTTCACCCAATACTTTAACACCATCATTACCAATCATTAACATTGAAAATGAAGGATATAGTTTCTCATTTTTGAATAAACGCAATACTTGTTTCATATTCCCCTCTTATTCTTCATCAGGCAACTCAATATATTCATGGGAAAAAGCATCTTCATCGTCATCCCCTGCTGGTTGCTGAGGCTGCTCATTCCCTAAATAATCCAACTCATCAATTGTCCAGTCATATTCTTTATTTTCTTCTTGTAACAATGTAAATAAATCCCCATTTACTGGCACTTTTTCTTGAAAGATCTCAACAATTTTTATGTCATAATTTAACACTTCTCTACGAGAATAAAAACTCACAATTTCTTCCTCATTAATTCTAGTAGAGCGTGCAACCGTAAACAGTTGCTGGACAACTGCTGAAACGTCATTAAAATCAACATTGGTTAAATACGTAAAATGATTTGTCTTCAACACAATGAAAGAAGTTCCGTTGCTAAGTCTATTAATATAGATTGCATATTGTTGCTCTTTTCCCTCAAAATTTGTATAAGTTCCTTTTTTGGTATATATCAAATCAGTATTCAACAATGATTTAATAGAAACATCTGCACCATTGTAATATCGCTCAGCAAGAACATTTTCAACATTTAAATTCATAATGGTTTCATAACCACTAACTTCTAAAATAGTTGAAATGCTATTTGATTCCCTCTTCCCCATACTAACAGGCAAATAGTAAGAATATAATCGTTTATGATTATTCTGATATGTTGTTGCTTTTCGCATTGAACTTTCTTTCATTACTTGATCCATGCGTACTGAAAATTCTGAACTTCCAACAGCACATCCAGTTAATAAAAATAAAGCAATCAACAACAAACAAATTTTATTTTTCATTAACATCCTTCTTCCAGATAGCGCGATAGATACGCTTACCCTCTTTGACAAATTTTCGCTCATACTCAGTATAAACATCATTTGAATCATCCGAATTTATATAATCAAGTGAAAGTTCACTTAATACCCAATGAGCAAGACTAAATTGACACAGAGAATACTCAAATAATTCTTGATTGTCAGTTTTCATGACAAGACATCCACTATCCATTAATATTTTATCATAAGTTTCAAGAAATCGGTAATGTGTTAATCTACGTTTAGAATTTCTTTTCTTAGGCCATGGATCACTAAAATTCAAATAAATGCCATTTACCTCTTTTTCAGCAAAATAGTCTTCAAGAAAATCGGCATCAGAAAGTACCCACATTCGATTATCTTGTAGCTTCTCTGCGGCTTTACTAACTGCAGTAACAGAAACATTTTTATCCTTTTCTATTGCCACCCAAGCTTGATCTGGATGATGGTCTGCCATGCCATTCCAAAAATCTCCCTTTCCTGCTCCGATTTCAATATAAAGACTTTCGCGCTTCATATGCGCTTTCCATTTTCCTTTTAATTGCTCAGGCGATAATTCTACCACTGTCTGTTCACGAAGAAAATCTAAAGCCCATGGTTTATTACGAATTCTCATTTAGCGAGTTAAGCGATATAAAGCATCTGCATAAATGGCACATGCTGTAATTAAATCATCTATCGCCACTCCTTCATCTGCTTGATGTGCATCTCCTGCAAAGTCAGGTTTCATATGCGTTGGAAACGCTGCACCAAACGCTGCAAAATTATCAAGCGTTCTTGCGTAAGTTCCACCACCCATTGTTTTAAGTGGGGTGTCATAGTCATTGCTATATTCACGATAACACTTTTCGAGCGTCTTTATTAACTCATTTTCTGGATCAATGAATAAAGGATTTTTATCTGCTAAGATTTCCTCTTCAAATTGAAGTTCTTGTTCCTTCAAAGCATTTTGAATATTGGTTAGTACTTGTTTTCCACTAGTATCATTTGGATAACGAATATCCAATACAAAATCACAATGATTCTCGCTAAAGTTTAAAATACCTAAATTCATAGTAAGTTTTCCCATATGAACACCATCAATAGCGTTTCCTACATTTTTACCAAAGTAATCCGCCAACAAATAAGTAAGCTTCTTACATAACTCATCTCCATAAGTTTCTTGGACAAAATTCAAAATATGCCAAGCAGCATTTACTCCTTTTTCAGGGGTTGCTGCATGCGCAAATTCCCCGATGATTTGGTAACTAACACCCTCTTCATTCACTTCAAGATTTCCTTGTAAATTATGCTTTGATAGATATTGTTCAAAGGCTAAAGCTTCTTCTGAACCATCTATAATAGCTGTAGCACGTCCCAAAACAATATTAGAACGCTCTCCTGCCATCATTTTCTTTATAACACTTGGATATCGCAATGTATATTTAACTCTCACAATTCCCTTTTCTCCATAAATAACAGGAAATGAAGCATCTGGTACAAAACCAAAATCAGGAACTACTGCATTCTCTCTATAATACTTCATACAACGCATGCCACTCTCTTCATCACAACCCAAAATCAAATGAATTTTCTTATTCATATCAATATTTAAGTCTCTTAAAATCTTAATGGCATAATAACTAGCTACTGTTGGTCCTTTATTATCAGTTATTCCACGACCAATTACATAACCATCTTTTTCAATCATATCAAACGGATTTGATGTCCATCCTTCTCCCACAGGAACCACATCTAAATGTCCCAAAACACCAACAATTTCTTCTCCCTCACCAAATTCAATCACCCCTGCATATCCATCAATATTCTGAGTCTTAAACCCATCCCTTTCTGCTAGATTAAGTGCATGGGTTAGCATATCAGATAATGCACCTCCAAAAGGAGCTCCCTCTGCAATACTACTCTCATCTAACAAAGAGGGTATTTTTATATAGCCTTTCAAATCATCAAGAAATTCTTCTCTTCTTAATTTTGCTTCTGCTAAAAAATCATACTTCATTCTTTTTCTCCTTTATCATGACACCAAGTCACTTTTCTTCAAAAAACCCCTATCTTGATAGAGGTCTTTGTTTATGCTAGATTTCTTTTTTTACTTCTTTGTCTGTACTAGCTTCTTTTGGTTTCTCCAATAAATCTTTACGAGAAACATTAACTCTACCTTTATCATCTATTTCAATGACTTTCACTTTTACAGTTTCTCCAAGCTTCAATACATCTTCTGGTTTTTCGATGCGTTTATGGTCAATTTTAGAAACATGCAATAAACCATCTGTCCCCGCAAACAATTCTACAAATGCTCCAAACTTTTCAATTCGAACCACTTTGGCATCATAAATTTCTCCCACTTTTGCAACTTTAATAATGGTTTCAATCATTTCCCTTGCTTTGTTTATTGAATCTTGATCTTGATGATAAATCGTTACACGCCCATCATCTTCAATATCAATTTTAACATTATTACAATCCATTATGATTTGATTAATAATTTTTCCACCCGGTCCAATTACATCACGAATCTTATCAATATCAATTTGTAATTGTGCAATTTTTGGTGCATATCTACCAACTTCAGAACGAGGTTTCTCTAATGCAGTCATCATATTTTCCATAATTTCAATACGAGCAGTTTTTGCTTGATGAAGTGCTTCTTTCAAGATTGCCTCATTAATTCCAGAAATTTTAATATCCATCTGTAAAGCCGTAATTCCCTCATTTGTTCCTGCAACCTTGAAATCCATATCGCCAAAATGATCTTCCATCCCTTGAATATCAGTTAATACTGTATAATGGTCATCCCAAGTAACTAGACCCATTGCAATTCCTGCCACAGGCGCTTTAATCGGAACCCCAGCTGCCATTAATGATAAAGAACCCGCACAAATACTAGCTTGTGAACTAGAACCATTTGATTCTAATACTTCTGCAACTACACGAATCGCATAAGGAAACTCTTCTACACTAGGCAATACTTGTAATAATGCTTTTTCTCCAAGTGCTCCATGACCAATTTCTCTACGCCCTGGACTTCCCATTCTACCTGTTTCGCCAACAGAATATGGAGGAAAGTTATAATGATGCATAAAACGCTTAAATTCAACATCTGTTAAATCATCAATAATTTGTGTATCTCTCATTGCTCCTAAAGTAGTAATGGATAATACTTGCGTTTCTCCTCTAGTAAATAATGCACTACCATGAACACGATTCAATAAATCAATTTGAGAATCTAAAGAACGAATCTCATCAATACCACGACCATCAGGTCTGATTTTCTCAACAGAAATTAAATGACGCACTTCCGTTGCTACAATATCATGACAAATTTCTTTTACTTGTTTAATTGCTTTATCTTTCAGACGATCATTTGCATATTCTTTTTCTTCAAATATCGCAATCATCTCATCTTCAATCTCGTCTATTTTGCCATAACGAATTAATTTTTCTTTAATACGAACCGCTTCTTCAAGCTTTGACTGTGCTTTTTCACGAACTTCAGCATCAATTGTTGCATCTATTTCATACAACTTCACTTCCATTTTCGCTTTACCAACTTTAGCCATAATCTCTACTTGGAAGGCACATAACTTCTTAATATATTCATGCCCAAACATCAACGCCTCAAGCATAATTTCTTCACTAACTTCTGTTGCGCTAGCTTCTACCATATTAATTGCTTGACTAGTCCCTGCAACAGACAGGTTAATGGAAGATTTCTCAATTTCCTCAGCAGTTGGATTGATGATAAATTCCCCATCAATATATCCCACGATTACACCAGCAATTGGTCCGTTAAAAGGAACATCTGATACGCACAATGCCAATGATGAACCAAACATTGCTGCCATATCAGGCGTACAATCTTGATCCGCAGAAAGCACAGTATTCACTACTTGCACTTCATTACGAAATCCCTCTGCAAATAATGGACGCAATGTGCGATCAATTAAACGCGAAGTTAAGGTTGCATGTTCACTAGGTCTTCCTTCACGCCGTAAAAACCCACCGGGAATTTTTCCAACAGAATATAATTTTTCCTCGAAAGTAACTGTCAACGGAAAAAAATCAATATCCTTAGCATTTTTACTTGCTGTCGCTGCCGAAAGTACTACGGTATCTTCATATCTTACTAAAACAGAGCCTCCAGCTTGTTTTGCAATTTCGCCAGTTTCCACTGTCAAAGTTCTACCACAAAAGTCTAACTTAAATACTTCTTTTGCCATCTTTTCACCTCATACACTAACTCATAAATAATAGCATAGAATACATAATAAAAACAGTATAAATTCCATTCAAGCCATAAAAAAAGCTCTTGCATCAGCAAGAACTATTTTCTTAATCCTAATTTTCCAACCAAGTCACGATAACGGTTAATATCTTCATCACGAAGATATGCTAGGAAACGACGACGTCTCCCTACCATTTTCAATAACCCACGATTTGAGTGGTGGTCTTTCTTATGCACAATTAAATGCTGAGTAAGGCGATTGATTTCAGCTGTTAAAACAGCAACTTGAACTTCAACACTTCCTGTATCTCCTTCACTACGTGCATATTCCTTCATAATCTTTTGTTTTTCTTCTTTGCTTAACATAAGCCCTCCATATTAATTAGCCCTTCTATACCGCGTAAAAGGTTGGAGCATCCAAAAACCCAGTACAAAAGCATTATTAGATTACCATAACCACTATAAGAATGCAAGTAAATCACAGAAGTTACACAATTAGTGTTCCTCTCATTTCCACACCCTTTGCCATATTTAAGCTCTACTTCCTCATCCCTAGCTATTACACAAATATTTCTTTTCTCATTTACCTGTCATATTTATTTATATGAAAACACTTGGACAAACTTGTTCCTCCCTTAAAGGCAAACGGAATTTCACATGAAAAAAGTTTTTGAAGAATCATTGTCACATAGTAGTCTTTTTCTAATATTGCCGATTCTATCCTTGACTCTTTACTAATAATTTCAATCAAAGATTTAAAGTTTTCTTTATTTTCGTGTAATCTCATTATAGATACCACTTTCATTAATTAGTTTGTTAACTTTACTTGGGTACATCTTCAAATATTCATCTAAGTTTCCTTTTGATAAACCAATCTTGCTAGCAATATTGATGATTTTTGATGTATTCTCAAGAATAGTGTACTCAGAGGCATAGCGAAAAATATCAAGAAACTGTAAGTACTTCACATTTCTTTTTGTCACTTGAACCATCGGTTTACGAAGTATTATATTTCTTCCATTAACATTAACAACTCTTTTCCTAGAACTTTCAATGTTTGTTGCAATCTCTTTTACATTTGGCACCTGAGTAGACAATCCAAACTGATTTAACAAAGTCAATCCCGAATAATAGCCGACAATCGTTTTTTCCTTGCTCATATATTTCTCTCTCAAATATAAATCAAAAGGCAACACTGAATCCCCTAGTTCTGTTTCAATTGAAAAGTAATACACTCCTTGGGAGTATCTTTTTAATTTTTGTTCTTTAGCTAAGTTAGAAAGCATTTTCCTTAAAGTATCATATGAATACTTATCAAAAGAGAGTTTTTCCAAAATAATCGGATAATTAACTCCGTAACTTCTTTTCAATTCTTGAAGCAATGTCATTCTCCCCCGCCTCCTTCCATTAAGGTTATAACAAAAATGTCAACATTTGTGAAGTAAGTATCTTTTTTTATTCGTCAAATGACGGAAACTGCTATACTTTCCTCCATACCAACTTTTCATCTAAGTAAAAATTCTAATAATACATCATTTAATACTATCAATCCCTTTTTACATACTCTAAAATATTCCTTTTCTACTTCAACAAGTTTTTTCTCTTTCAATATCTCAATTTCTTGAAAAAAAACTTCAAGGAATGAGCACTTAAAGTTCTCTTCAAAATGAGATAATGATATGCCATTTATTGTTCGTAAATTCATCATAATATATTCAAACATTTGTTGTGAAGTATCCAAGTGAATATATTCTTTGTTGCGATAATCTTTTATATACGCCTTTAAAAAACTCGTATTTGTATAGCGATAATGTTCAACCTTTCCACTTGCTCCAACTCCTAGTCCAATAAAATCATCATACCTCCAGTATGTTAGATTATGTTTTGAAGTAAAATTTTCCTTACAGAAATTACTAATTTCATATTGTTTAAAATTCTTTTTTGCTAAGAATTCAATCGCAAACTCATACATGTCAGCTTCTAAATCATCTTCTATTTTTCGAATGTTTCGTTTGCCAAATACTGAGTTTTCTTCTATGGTAAGGCTGTATAATGAAATATGTTGAATATTCAATTGTACTATTTTTTTTAAAGTATCTTTCCAATCAGTCATGCTTTGCGTAGGTAACCCATATATCAAATCCACAGAAATATTGTGAATACCAAAACTTTTCAAACGATCAACCCCTTCTTGAACAAGTTTGAATGTATGATTTCTATTCACTGATTGTAATAAGCGCTCTGATGCAGATTGTACACCAATACTAATACGATTAATTCCATATTGTTGAAATAAAATTATTTTTTCAGCTATTAAATCCTCTGGATTACATTCCATGGTATATTCTATATCATCTTGTTGATAAGGCTTTATTGTTTCAAATAAATAAGTTAATTGAGAAACTGATAGACTACTTGGCGTTCCTCCTCCAATATAGATACTCTTATATCTTGCAGTATCTGATAATACAGCTTTTATTTCTGTTTGTAATGAGATTAAATATTGGCTTGCAAGATTCTCTTGATACACTTGACGACAAAAATCACAATAATAACAGATATGACGACAAAATGGTATATGAATATATACTGCTTTTGCTTCTATCATTTTAATGAATACTTTTCTTTTACAAGCGTTATCTTATCATAGATTAATTCTTTGTAATCCCAATTATTATCAATACAAATAGCAAGTACATACATTAATACATCTGCAATTTCAGATTGCAGTGCTTTTTCATCAACTGTAGGGTCAATAAAACACGCTAAAAGTTCCGCTGCTTCAATGACTGTATATTTCGCTAGTTTTTCAGCTGTATCAGTCGTATCCCAGCCACATTCTATTCGCATTTTTTGAATTGCATCATACAGTTCACTCATAAATTACTTATCATCTCCCATAGAAAGTACTGCCATAAATGCCTCTTGTGGTATTTCAACACTACCAACAGATTTCATTCGCTTTTTTCCCTCTTTTTGTTTTTCAAGTAATTTTTTCTTTCGTGAAATATCTCCACCATAACATTTTGCTAACACATTTTTCCGCAATGCCTTAATATTTGTACGGGAAATAACTCGCCCATTAATTGATGCCTGAATCGGAATTTCAAATTGTTGTCGTGGAATAATATCCTTCAATTTCACAGTAATAGCATTTCCTCTATGATAGGCAAAATCACGATGCACAACAACAGACAATGCATCTACTGCCTCCCCATTCAACAAAATATCCATCTTTACCAGTTTTGATTCACGATATCCTATCACTTCATAATCAAGAGATGCATATCCTCTAGTCGCAGATTTTAAACGGTCAAAGAAATCAAAAACGGCTTCTCCTAATGGAATTTCATAAACAATTAGATTACGGTTTCCATCAATGATTTCCATATCTTGATAAACCCCTCGTTTCCCTTGACACAATTCCATTACAGGTCCCACATAGTCTGTGGGAACAATAATACTTGCCTTTACATATGGTTCTTCAATCGAACGATAGTTTTGTGCAGAAGGCATATGTGCAGGATTATCAACAGGAAGAATGCTTCCGTCATTCATATGAACTTTATAGATAACAGAAGGCGCAGTGGCAATCAAACTAATATTAAACTCACGCTCTACACGCTCTTGAATCACATCCATATGTAATAAACCTAAAAATCCACAGCGAAATCCAAAGCCTAATGCTTGTGATGTTTCCGCTTCAAATTGCAAAGAAGCATCATTTAACTGCAATTTCTCTAAGGCATCACGAAGGTCATTATACTTACTATTATCTGTTGGATATAAACCACAATACACCATTGGATTCAATTTTCGATATCCAGACATTGGACTCGTTGTTGGATTACTAAGGCTTGTTATGGTATCTCCTACTGAAACATCTTTTACAGATTTAATACTAGCGGAAAACCAACCGACTTCTCCCGCCGACAATTTATTCTTTTTAATTTCTTTTGGTGTTCGTACACCTACTTCTACAACTTCATATTCCTTTTTATTTGCCATGAATTGTATGGTATCACCAATATTAATCTCTCCATCAAATACCCTTACAAAAACTATAACTCCGCGATAACTATCATAAATGGAATCAAAAACCAATGCCTTCAAAGGTTTGACAGTATCCCCATTTGGTGCCGGGATTTTACTGACAACCGCTTCTAATACCTCTTTAATATTAATCCCATTTTTAGCGCTAATTTTTGGAATGTCACTGGTATCCAAACCGATTACATTCTCAATTTCCTGACAAACACGCTCAACATCTGCACTAGGTAAATCTATTTTATTAATAACAGGAATAATTTCCAGATTATTATCTAAGGCTAAATATACATTCGCAAGTGTTTGTGCTTCAATTCCCTGTGCTGCATCCACTACTAAAATAGCACCCTCACAAGCTGCTAAAGAACGTGAAACTTCATATGTAAAATCTACATGTCCTGGTGTATCAATCAAATGAAAAATATATTCATTTCCATCCATAGCACAATACTTCAATTGTACTGCATTCAATTTTATTGTAATTCCTCTTTCACGCTCTAAATCCAGTGTATCTAACACTTGATTCATCATATCACGTTTTTCTACTGTTTCCGTCATTTCTAAAATACGATCTGCAAGTGTAGATTTCCCATGATCAATATGCGCAATGATAGAAAAATTTCTAATTTTACTTTGATCCACAACACGCCTCCTAAAAAACCTAATCCATTATATCAAAAACAAGCTTTTGTTGCACCAAAAAAAGCTTTTCAGCTTTTTTTAAAATCCTGCATCTACAAAAAACGCTTCTAGTACCTCAACCGCTATTGCCGTTTTGGAATCTCCAGTAAGTGGTGTCCATTCCACCAATAAATCAATTTCACCATTCACATAGTAAATCAATGTAGGTGAATACTGCACATTATATTTTTCAGTCATCGGTAGCCTTAAGTCTTTATTTGAAAGTGCCTCTGGAATTTCCAAATCAAGATTCACAACATATATTTTATCCATCCATTCTGGATTTTCTTTCAATTTTCCTTCAAAGTAATTATCTTGAATATTATGAGAATCTCCACAATGATCGACCCAACCAAAATAGATGACACCAGTATATCCTTCTTCAATTAAAACATCCAACTCTTCAAACGAAATAACATTTAGTAAAGGGAAGCGTTTTTCTTCCTCCTGCTTATTACAAGCTACTAATGTAAGTAATATGAATAAAATCATTAAAATTTTTTTCATGACGATGCTCCCTTCTCTTTTCTGTCATTACTATATCATTAACTCATTTTACTAAGCAAATCAAACAATGCTTTCTTTGTCCTCATAGAATAAGTATCCGTAAATAACTCATAGGTAATTTTTTGTCCTTCCATTCCTGTAACATAGCGACCATAACCATTTGAATAACATATCAAAGACGCCTTATCTTTATTAATCGCTTTAATGTAATAACTAAATAACTCATTTGGTGTAAAAATCATATGATACTCCCCAAAACTGATACGAGAAATCAGAATGTTTTTTGGTAATTCCTCAAAATTTTCAAGCAGTTTTTCTCTTGCTAATTTTCCATATTCAATAGTTTCCAACTCGCGTTCTGTTAAATTATTTGGAATTTCAAGTTTCTCTAAATCAAGCACTTCATGTTCTAATGCTAATACTTCTTTTGTATAACTCAAAGAAATTGGCTGAATTTTTTGCTCTTCATTTAAGATTTCTTCAATTTTTGCAACAAACTTATTACCTAAATCTACAACTGCAGCATATTCTTGATTAAGGCGTGTAAAACGAGTACTTACATCACCATCTGCACCTTGCATAAAAGTAAAAAACTCCTCTGGAAAGTGACTTGATAACTTCTCTATTGCATATCCCGGATATTCAGCAGAAAAGAACTTTGTATGTCCACTCATAATGGTTGGGTGACAGTTATACACCATTAAATTTGCAAGCCTCTTTTGATTTCCATAAATAGATATGAGCTCTATAAAAATCAAATCCGTTTCTTGTCCACTAATTCTACTTTTTCCAACAGCATCAAATGCTTGGTAATGATAAGAATAACTTAAGTCTTTATATTCAATCATCTCTACTGAAAGCACACCCTCTATGATTTTATCAAATATGAATTGTTGATATACTAAATCATTAGGATCTCCACCAAAATGTGTATGAGTAGATGAAATCACTAATTCCACTTTTTTCTCTAACTTCATTTCTAACTCACTTCTAACTTTCTCTTGAAATTCAAGTGATATCCCAATGTTATCAAGTGAAACCATGATGATTAATAAATCATCCTCCATCATGACTATTCTCGCATTCAAGTCATCATGTACTTCCATAATCGGTTCTACTTGCTGAATAAATCCTATTTGTTTTACTGGTTTTTCAGGATTAATACAAATTTTATTTGTTCCAAATTTCATATGATAAACCTCTTTCTTCACATAACAATTAATGATTCATCTTTTGGTAATATTGTGTAAATTTATTTACCAATATTGAAGACAAAGCAATTGAAGTTACTGCTTGTACACCATTATATAGTAGAGAAGGTATAAACGCTATAATTTCTCCTGTCAAAATGACATCCACAAAAGCATATGATGTCATCATAAATAAGCCTGCAAACAAAAACTTAATAAACGGCATTTTCACTTTACATTGTGAAACAATAACTGCCTCCATTGCTTTAATAAAGAAAGTAAATATTGCATATTGCCCAAACCCCAACAATATGTCTGCCATACTACATCCAATTCCGGCAATTAAAAAACTATACTTCAAAGGTAATACAGAAGCAATCAAAAAGATCACAGTATCACTCAAATTTACAAAACCATAACCAGCCACTGGAATGCTAATTGTAGCCGTAACAACAATCAAAATCCCTGTAAATAATGCCGCCTGTGTAATCTTTTTTGTCATGAAAATATCTCCCCTATTATTTCTTTTCCAATTCCATTGTAGAAATCTCTAGCAGAAGTCTTTTGCTTGCCTTCCATTTGTATTTCTGCAATATAAATCAGTTTTTTCTCAAGTGCAATCGCTAAACAATCATTCATTAAACCCATAACTTCTCCATCTGTTCCTTCACACTTGTCATCACTCCATACTACTTTATGAAATTTATATTTCTTATCTCCTAAAACACCAAATCCTACTGGAGAAGGAATTAAAGAACGTATATGATTATATACTTCAAGATAGGGACGCTGAAAGGGTATAAACTCCTCCTCTTTACTGACATTGTATGCATAACTCACTTTTGTTTCATCTTGAGGAACAAAAAGCGCTTCCCCACTCAATATAGCAGGTAAAGAATCAATTAATAACTCTGAAGCGACCACTTTTAATCTATCATACAAAGTCCCTGTTGTATCTTCGATTGTAATCTTCTCTTTTCTTTGACAATAAATATCTCCTGCATCCATTTTATTTGCCATTTTCATAATGGTGATTCCAGTTTCCGTTTCTCCATACATAACGGCTTTATGAATTGGTGCTCCTCCTCGCAATTTTGGTAATAGCGATGCATGTACATTGATACATCCATATTTTGGGCTATCCAGAATTTCTGATGGTATCATCTGTCCATAGGCACAAGTAATGATTAAGTCTGGCTCCCACGATAAGACTAACTCGCTTTCATTTTTAATACGCACAGGTTGAAGTATCGGAATATTATATTTCTTCGCACATGATTTAACAGCTGTTTCTTTCAACTCTTTTTTTCTACCCACCGGTTTATCAGGTTGACTTACAACTGCAACTACATGAAATTCATTTTCAATCAACGCCTCTAACACACTAACCGCAAAATCAGGTGTCCCCATAAAAACAATTTTTTTCTTCTTCATCTTTACACCTCACATAATATCATAACACAATATATCATTGCTTTTTCAAAATCCCTTTGTTATAATTTCAAAGGTAGATTAGGAGGTATCGTAATGGCTCAAATCAAATCACAAAAGAAACGTTCTATTACAAATCTAAAAAGACACTCTGCTGTCCAATCAGAGAAATCAGCGTTGAAATCAACACTTAAGAACGTTTACAAAGCGATTCAAGAGAATGATAAGGATTTAGCAGTTTCTGGATATAATACTGCTTGTTCAAAACTAGATAAAGCTGTTTCAAGTGGAATTTTTCATAAGAACTATGCAAGTCGTCAAAAATCAAGATTAAGTAAAGCAATCAATGCTATACAATAGAAAAAAGTTGAATGAATCGACTTTTTCCTTAATTCAAATATAATCCGTACCAAAAGGTGCGGTTTTTTTGTATAAGTCTGCAAGAAAATAGTTTCAAATTAATTACAAGCAATTAAGTTTAATTTATAGTGGTGCGCTTGAGATTTCATAAAAGAAAAAAGTTGAATAAATCAACTTTTTATTTCTTCAATTCTTCTTGTAATTTTTCTAACAATAAACCAATAGAGCCATTCCCATGTCGCAACACAAATTCATGGAATTGATAATCAGTGAACGATTCTCCATATGCTGATTGCATAGTTGATTTCGCATCCTCCATCAATAAATAAGAGAAGTTGTAATACAAGCAATAACTAGGGATTTCTAAAATTAAATCATAGAAATTATCGCTCCATTCACGATCTACTGCAAAATACTCACTAGCGAATTCATAGAATTCTTCTTTATTGAATCCTTCATAATGGATTTTAAGTTCAAATAAACACATAATCGCATTATTGAAACGATTATTCAAATATTCAAATTCCTTAACTTCATCAGGTAGTTCAGAATATTTCAACGCATATTGTTCGGCATATACTGCCCATCCCTCAGAATATCCAATATTACTCAAAATGTAATTCGCCATATTCAAGTTCAATGATTTATAATACACATTTTGATATAAGTGACCCGGATATCCTTCATGAGCATAGGTTGTGAAACTGTAATCATTATAGGTACCATTGATCAATATAACTTCTCTTGAACTCACTGGCGTATCATATTTTGTAATTAAATAGGCAGCAGGACTAAAACTGTCTTGCATTGATTTATCAACTGTTTTTATATCTATATCTGATTTCTCAATATTAGGGAAGTCTTCTTGAAATGCTTCATAAAGGTGATCTACTACCTCTTCTACACTACTTGCAGAAGGAAAATAATCATAGCTATCAAACAGTGTATCACCATATTCATTATAAATAGCAAGATAAGCTGTTACCGTTTTTTGAATATCACTCTCCAAGAAACTAATTATCTCCCTTGGTGTCATATCTACTCCAATTTGTCTTTTAATCAAAGCTTGATAGTAATCAGGACCACCTTCTAATTTTGCAAGTGGCATTTCATCATATCTGCTAGCGTCCACCGTAGATAATCCTTCTTTTACTGTACGATAAGCACCATAATACTCTCCATAAAGATGCTCTTTATTCATTTGTTTATATTCTGCTTTTTCTTCAGGACTTAAAAAATCAACATTGTCTATTTTACGATTAAAACTTTCTTCTAAAAAATAATCCGTTGTTTCCAATATCGCATCACACTGTTCAATGATAGCATCAACAGTTGCTTGAGCAAGTCCAAAACCTTTTTCTTGACGTTCCAATTCTAAGCTCAAATAGGATTCCATCATAATTGGAGTCGTAATTAATAAATTGATATATGAGTCTACATCCTGCTTATCATTAAAAATGAATTCATCTAATAATAAAGGCAAATTGTTATTGACACCATTAATGCTACCAAAACCTTTTGCTTCAAAATAGAAATGATTTTCCATTGTAGCTTCGCGCTGTAAATAATCAAGAATCACATCATAAGTCCACTTTTCTTCTTCACTAAAGCTCTTGTAGTCATAGCGCTTCAAATACGCTATTTCCTCTTTAAGCGCTTCCATGTATACCGCAAAATCGTCCTTTACATATCCATTAAACGCATATAATCCTCTGACAATTCCATAGTCCTCAGGATTTTCAAAATCAAAATTAATTCCAAAATCGCTTGGGCCATAATAATTAATAACAAATTCTTTGGTGTAATCTTCAAAGCTTTGTTCTGGCGCCTTTTTTGTTTGACAAGCAACAAAAGGCACTAATAACAATACAACTAATACAATCCTCAAAATTCTTTTCATCATTTCTCTTCCCTTCCTTCTATTTGTATTTCTAGGGCTAGTCCACCCAACGAAGTTTCCTTCAATTCAATCGCAAGTTTTTCTCCTGTATAATTCATGGCACTCACAATATTATCAAAACTAACTCTATTTTGTTTAATGCGACTAATATGCTTTGATAAAAACGCAGCATCCATTGCGCGCACAGTCGCAACAGCATTACGCTCAATACAAGGTATCATAACATATCCTCCAACAGGATCACAAGTTAAGCCTAGATGATGCTCAACTCCAATTTCAGCTGCATATTCAATTTCTGCTAAGTTTCCTTCTTGTAAAAACGATACAAATGCAGCTCCCATTGCACAAGCAACACCAATCTCAGCTTGGCATCCCCCTACTGCTCCACTTATACTTGCGTTCTGTTTAACGATATTTCCAAAAAGCCCCGCAACCATTAATGCTTGCATTAGCATTTCCCTTGTATATCCCAATTGATGATAGTAATAATATACTAAAGCAGCAAGAACTCCACTTGCTCCAAGTGTTGGAGCGGTAACACATATACCACCAGCTGCATTTTCTTCACTTGCTGCATAAGCATAGGCATAGAGTAGTAGTCTTTCTTTTTCTTTCTCATTTTCGATTGCTTGTACTTGAAATAATAAGTTTTTTGCTGCACGCTCTAGCTTTAGTTTTCCCGGAAGTACTCCAGATACATTCAATCCATTATTCACTGTACGTATCATTTGCATCATTACTTCTGAAATATAATCTTCTATCTCTCTTTCATAATGCTGAATATATCCTACAAAATCAGTCTTTCTATTTTGGCAAAATACTTTTACTTCTTCAAGGTTCTTTTCAGGATAAATCTCTTTATTTAAACCTAAATCGACTCCCTTAACTTCAATACTACCACCACCCAAAGAGAACACTACCCATTCTCCACATACATGATGAGTGGCATCAAATCCTCTAATCTCAAGTCCACTAGGAAAATCTTCCGTCCAGTTTTGCTTAAAATTTACTGATACTGTATTAGGAAATAGTGTTTCCTCAATGATGGAATCTGTATGATGCCCTTTCCCAGTTAATGCAAGCGAGCCATATAAATCAACTTCAAAACGAATTGCTTCAGGATAATGCGCTTGAAACAACTGACAAGCAAATTGTGGCGCAAGTGTATGACTACTACTTGGACCTGCTCCCATTTTATATAAATCTCTCAATGATTTCATATGATCACCTCGTTGCCTTAATCAAAAACAATTCAAATCCCAGTGCTTTTTCAATTTTCCCTGACTTAATTTTTTGATCTAAATCAGCCAATGCCGATAATAAAGCTAATATAACATCAATTGTTGTACTTCTACAGGCTTCAATTGCCTTTTTAACACGATAAGGATGTATCTTTAATTCACTTACTATCTCTCTTTCACTTCTATGTGCACACAAAAAACTAGCACACTGATACATTAAACGAAATTGACTAGCAAGAATTGATATCATTTCTACTTGATCTCGCTTCCCAATTAACAAATCTTCTAAAATCGCAATTGCTTTTGACAAGTCTTTCTTTAATACCACATTCACAAGTAAGAAGATATCATCTTCAATCGTTTTGGGAACAAGAACAGCAATATCTTCCATATAAATCTTATTTTCAAATAACTTTAATTTATTTAGTTCATTTCTCCATGCTTGAATATCCGTAGGAATTCGTGTGATTAATTCATCCAAGGCATTTTGTTCAATATCGATCTCTTCTTTGCGAATATCCTCTCGAATCATCTTTCCCATTTCTAGCGTATCAAAATTCTCTATCTTCAAATTACGGCAAAGTTTCTGTAATAATTTAAATGTTTTTTTTCTGCTATCAATTTGCAAGTTCTCACTATAAAAAACAAGATTCGTCATAGAAAACGGCGTCTTTAGATACGACTCTAAGATTTCAAATTGTCCCTCTTCTAAGCTTCCTTGACTGGTTAAAAAAATAGGGTTTTTAACAATAATTACTTTAGAATCCGAAAACATAGGAAATGTATTTGCATCATCCATTACTTGTTCCAAACTAAAACTCTTGTCAGAAGCATCATAATAAGTAACACTCAACTCATCACAATTATGCGTGTTTAGTATCTTATACAATTCCCTTTTCAGTAAATAACTATCATTTCCATATAAAAAATAATTCATTTCATCACCTATTACATTATAACAAATCTTCCGATACTAGTAATCAATAAATTTATATTGAAAAGTCCTTTTATTTGAATATCACCATTTTCCTTTGTATCCAGTGTTACTATAAATGCCTCAAACAGTCGTTTCATTACTTCTTGACTAGGATGTCCATATGAATTATTTAAGCCACTACTAATAATTGCTAGAAGAATAGATGGCTTCTCTACTAATTTGCGACTGGTTCCTGTTTTACTGCCATGATGTGATATTTTAACGATATTAGGCGCAATATTTACATATTCCTTTAGGATTCTTTCTTCAACCAATGAAGATACATCTCCCAAATATAAATAGTTCAGACCATTCATAGAAAAATATACAAGTTTACTATTGTCGTTATCATTATCATATTGTTTCTCCTGATTTAAAAAATAAAATATTATATTCCCATATTCAAGTAGTGACTCTTGATTAACAATGAAATCAATTTGATATTCTTGTTCCAAGTTTTTTTGATTGCCATTATGATCTTCATCTTCATGTGAAATAAGTAAAACACTTATTTTCTTTATACTATTTGCCAACAAAAAATTCTCAAGATAATGCCAGTTTCTACCCGATCCTGTATCAATAATCATTACCTCTTCCTTAAAAGGAAAACGAATAATAGTACAATCCCCCTGACCAATATACAATTGTGTTACCTCATAAAACGGATTAAACAACGATTGATGATGTACATAAAATAATAAACTTATTAGAATAATATATTTTTTTATATTAGATCCCATTTTAATTAAGATAAAATACCAAAGAAATACTAGCATTACATTCATATTTCCTATAATAGAAAATGAAGGGATTTCCATTTGATTCAGTAATGGAATATTTTCTATGGGAAATTTCAAACCAAATATCATACAAATCATCCCAATCAATCCAACGATACCTATATATGATTGATAGACACGAAATAGTAAGAGTTCAATTATATTTACTTTATATTGCATGCTTAAATAAAACGGAAGCATCAATAAGAGCCTATCCCATCTTTTCCTCTGCAAAGAAAAAAGATTGTACAATTGAAATATTAGTGGTAAATAAAATGCTGGATAATAAACAAAACTAGGATTGATTGTCAATAAAATCATAATCATATAAGCGATTCTATCTTGTTGATTATCAATTCTTTTTAATAAAATTTCATTTAAGAAAATTCGTAACGCAACAAGCCACTGTCTTAGAAATAATACCAAAAATGCACTATAAAAAAATGAAATGATCTTTACTTTTTCTTTCTTCATAAAAAGCAAGAAGCATTTTTTCGATAAATAATACAGCGATAACAAACCCATTCCATTACTAAGCACACTATCCTTTATTAATTCATCATTCACTCCGAAAAGAATTTTATTGAAGATGACTTGAATTTCATTATTTCCCAATCCAGAAATCCTCTCTTTAAATAAAGAAGCTAGTGTTTTATTATGTCCAACAATTAAATACTCACTAGAAGATAATTCATATTTTATTCTTTTTCGTAGTAACCATTGTTGAAATCCATTACTAAAAAATGTTTTTACATATTTTATTTCATTTGGCATTTCCTCTACTTCTACGATATCTCCCATACGAAAAGAATTATGGTTATATATAATCACATTCCTACCTTGTGCAGAGCCAATCGCATAATTAGCATGAACTTCTTGAATTGTAAATCGATTGTGATTAGGTAAGCTATTGAAGATATAATAATGAACCCCAGACAACAAACACAAACTCAGTACAAGAACTCCATATTTCCGATTCCAAACACAAAGAACCAAAAGAATAATTGAGAAAAAAATTTTAAGCCAAACATTTTGAATGATTGTTTGTAGTAGAAACAAAATACTAATATGAAGTAAGGAAATTTTCACAGGCAGATTTCATCCTTAATTGTTTCAAATTTTACTTTTCCTATCCCTTTTACATTCATTAACTCTTCCAAAGAATGAAACAAGCCATATTGTTCTCGATATTCGATAATTGCAGTAGCAGTCTTATCTCCAATACCAGATAATCTTATGAGTTGTTCAATCGTAGCCGTATTGATAGAGATACACGAAAACACTTCTTTTTTTGGAATCACAATTAAATCATGGTGGAATAGAATTTGTGCAGGATTCAAATATTGAATTTCTGCATCGCTTGTGAAATCAAGCAATACTAATAAATCTTCCATAGTACTATAATTATCTAAAGTAAACTTACCACTATTTTTTACTTCTCCTGTCACATTAACTTCAATTTGTTGAGGTTTTAAATTCGTTATTACTGGTTTGGGTATTCCAGAAACAAACAACAATCCCAACAATACCATCATAAGGAAAAGATATTTCATACTATCACCCCTTATAGTATTGAAAATAATATAAAGAAATCATAAAAAGGAATACAAAAGAAGGCATTCCCTAATAGAATATGGCAATTATTCTGTAAAGACATCATCTATTCTTTATATAATAAAAAAAACAATACTCACACAGCTTGTGTTTGCAGTATCATTTTTTTAAATAATCTATTTAATATCCAATACTTTCACTTGATATGGCTCATCAACTGTTACTGTCACTACATCACCAATTTTATGTTCTAATAGTGCTTCTGCAAGTGGCGTAACATTAGAAAGCATTCCATTTAATGGATCTGCCTCAACAGAACCCACAATGATATAAGTTTCTTCTGTATTATCTTCCATATCCAAAATCTTAACAGTGGATCCCAATTTGACTAATCTCTTACCGCCTTTGGATTCACTGATAATTTCTACATTGTTAAGCATTTCTTCTAATTCTTGAATTCTTGCTTCTACACGTGCTTGTTGATCTCTAGCAGCATCATAATCTGCATTTTCTGATAAATCTCCTTGTGCACGAGCATTTTTTAAATCCTCTATAACTTCTTTACGTACCACATGAATTAAATGTTCTTGTTCCTTTTTTAATTCCTCTAATCCCTGTTGCGTAACCAATACTTTTTCTTTTGCCATTTATCTCACTCCTTAACTGTGCCACTATATCATATTTTGATGAATTATACTACTAATTTTTGTGGTTAACAAATCAATTGCTACTTCGTTTTTACCACCTTCTGGGATGATAATATCCGCATATCGCTTTGATGGTTCAACAAACAAATTATGCATTACTCGTACCGTTGTTGTATACTGTTCTACTACTGATTCTAATGTTCTTCCACGATCTCGAACATCTCTCACTAATCGGCGAATAAAGCGAATATCTGCATCGGTATCTACAAAAATTTTCATATTTAATAATTTTCTAATATCTTCATTCTCTAACACAAATAAACCTTCCAAAATAATTACATCTGCAGGATATAAACATTCCGTTTCACCACTTCGTGTGTGATTCACAAAATCATATACAGGTTTCTGAATTGGCTTCCCATTTAATAGTTCCATCAGATGAGTTACCAAAAAATCACTATCAAAGGCAAACGGGTGATCATAGTTTATTTTAATACGCTCTTCCATTGTAAGATTAGTTTGATCTTTATAATAATCGTCCTGCCGAATAATTATAATTGATTTTTCTGATTCAAATGCCTCAAACAATCTCTTAGCAATTAAAGACTTCCCAGAAGCGCTACCTCCAGCAATACCAATAACAATTGACTTACTCAAAATTACCTCCTAAGGCTTCAAATATTTTCTTACATTCGCATTATGCTCTTCATAAGTTTCAGCATAATAAATAGTACCATCACCATAAACATCTGCCATAAAATACAAATAATTTGTCTTCTCTGGTTGTAACACTGAAAGAATGGCATTCTCCCCGGGATTTGCAATTGGACCAATTGGAATTCCTGCATACTTATATGTATTAAATGGAGAATCAATTCCCGGATTTCTTTCACACTCTATCCAATTCTCATATTCATAAAGGGCATAACAAATCGTCACACTGGATTGTAAAAGCATCCCTTTTTCTAAACGATTCATCCAAACACCAGAAATAATTTTGTCTTCTGCTAAAACACCAGACTCAAATTGTGTAATAGATGCTAAAGTAAAAATTTCATGAATGGTAAACGATGATTGATTAAAGTCCGTTTTGTATTTCTGATAAATTTTTTCTGTTTGATCCAGTAATCTAATCGTTACATTTCTAGCATTTGTATCCACATAGAAATTATAAGTTTCTGGAAATAGATATCCTTCTAATTTCACTTTAAGCTCATCATTTAAAATATCTTCCGTCAAAAATTCATATCTTTCCATCATTTCTAATAAAAAGGTTTCATCATTCCAAAGCGTCAATAATTCTTCTTCACTGACACTTGTAGAAGCCGCAATCAATTTCGCCATATCTTTTGCCCAAAGTCCTTCTCTTAATGTAATCGTGACTTCGTTTTCAATGGCTGCAGTAGGGTTATTTAATGCTTCAAGAATTTGTTTAAGGTTCCAACTTTTATCCAATTGATACATACCGCTTCTCACATTTTCTAGTTTATTAAGCTTTGCATAAATTTTTACAATCAGTTCATCCTTTATGATTCCATCCGCTTTTAAATTATTAATAACAACGGAAAAGCTATCCCCTTGCTTCACTTGAAACAATACACTTTCCTCTGTTTTTGATACTGCAGCAATACCATTTGTATAGCGAACAAAACTATATGTACAGATACCAGCTAATGTAACTAACAATACAATAATAATAATTAATTTAGTTCGCATTTTTTTCTTCATCTTCAATGAACGCTCCATATACTTCTTCTACCATAGTCCATTCTGCAACATCTGTTACATCAGACAAATTCCCATCTTCATCAAATGAAGAAACAAACACTTCATCCGTATCACTTGTTGCATTATAATAAAGAACATAGTTTTTTCCATAATCTTCACTTTCAAAAGTAAAAAGAATTTCCATTTCCACTTCATTTTCTTGCTCATCATAAACATACATCTTATTGTCCATACGACCTCCTAATTATTGCAAACTATCTAAATATGACTGTAATATCACAACAGCCGCAACTTGATCTACTACTTTTTTTCTGTTTTTTCTAGAAACATTTGCTGAAATTAATGTTTGATTTGCAACTTTAGTGGTAAGCCTTTCATCCCAAAGATACACTTTAACATCCAATGTTTCTTCTAACATCTCTTTAAAAGATATTGATATTTCTCCTCGGTAACCAATATCTCCATTCATATGGCGTGGTAAACCTAACACAATTTCGCTAACTTTCTCTTTTTTAATTACTTCTGAAATTTGTTTCAAAGCGTATTCATAACAATCCTCATCAAAACGAATTGTTTCTACTGGTCTAGCAATTAATTTAAGTGTATCAGAAATTGCTACACCAAGCGTTTTACTTCCTAAATCGAGTCCAATAATGCGCATTATTTCTCTTCCAAATAAGCACGTACTAATTCTTCAATAATCTCATCTCTCTCCACAGATTGAATAACACTTCTTGCATTTTGATGACTTGAAATATAGGCGGGATCATTCGAGATTAAATAACCAACCAGCTGGTTAACCGCATTATAGCCTCTTTCTTCCAAAGCCTCTTTTGTCAATCGCAATACCTGCTTGATATTATCGCGCCGAATTTCATCTGATGTAAAAGATAGTGTTTCAGTTATTTGTTTAGACATAATATCCCCTCCTTCATATCATTCTACCGTATAAAATACAAAAATTAAAGGCTGAAACCTAGTTTATTCTTGAAATTTTCAATTGCTTCATTTAATTTTGAAATATTCTTTCCTCCAGATTGAGCAAAATCTTTGCGTCCGCCTCCATTACCATCCGTAATTTGCGCCAATTCTTTCACTAAATCACCTGCAAAGAAACCTTTATTAATTGCAGATTCACTACAATAAACAACAAACCCCAATTTTTCATCCTTATTACTAACAAATAATACCACTGCATCTTTGATTTTTACTTTCATTAAATCAATCAAATGTTTTAACTCAGCAATATCATACTGAGCAAATTGTTTTATCACTATATTCAAACCATTCACTTCAATTGCTGAGTTTACTAAATTTGTAACTTCAGAACTCAGTAATTGACGATTCGCTTTACTCATCTCTGCTTTCAAATCAAAAAGTTCTTTCTGCAACTGCAATAGTTTACCATCAATCATCACCGTATTATTTACCCCTAAACTATTTGCAATACCATGTAAGTGTGCTTCTTCTTCTTTGAATATTTGATAGGCTTCCATTTGTGTTGCCACTGTAATTCTGCGTATTCCACTACCAATAGATTCTTCCCCAATGATTTTAAACACGCCTACCTCTGCCGTATTTGCAACATGAGTTCCACCACAAAATTCAATGGATAAGTCGCCCATGCTTACTACACGCACCCTATCTCCATATTTCTCATCAAAAAGCGCAATTGCTCCGATACTCTTTGCTTCTTCAATTGGCATTACACTGGTCTGTACCTCTTGTGATGAATAGATAGATTCATTTACAAGTGTTTCAATTTCTTTTAATTGCTCAGCGCTAGTTTTTTCAAAATGTGTAAAATCAAAACGAGCATAGCGATCTCCAACATAAGAACCTGCTTGACCAATATGTTCCCCAATAACCTTGCGCAAAGCACTTTGCAATAAGTGCAAACTAGAATGATTCGCTTTTATTTTAGAACGTCTTTCACTATCTACAATTAGTTCTATTTCATCGCCAACACGAAGTTGTCCTTCTTCAAGTTCCACAAAATGAAGATGTTGCATATTAGGCGCTTTTCTAACCTCTGTAATACGCCCTTTTCCCTCATTAGAAATAAAAACTCCAATATCAGAAATTTGTCCACCACTTTCAGCATAAAATGCGGAATGATCAACGGCTATCTCTGCTACTCCACTACATACATCTACCAATTTCCCATGTTCAAAAATACCTGTAATCTTTGATTTTGTTGCTAATTGTGTATAACCAACAAATTCATAAGGAGTTGTGAATTCTATTAAATCAAGAGATTGTGAAGACATTGATTCTGAATCTTCTCTTGCATTACGAGCACGCTCACGTTGTAGCTCCATTTCCTTTTCAAACTCAGCTCTATTAATTGTAAACCCTGCTTCCAGTGCTATTTCTTCCGTCAATTCATAAGGAAAACCATAGGTATCATACAATTTAAAAGCAACTTTCCCAGATAATTCTTTATTCTCACTTTCCTCTAACATTTCATTTAATAAACGCTCTCCCTCAGTAAGCGTCATATGAAAGCGTTCTTCTTCAATCTTTACTAACTTACTAACATATTCTGTTTTTTCTTTTAAATACGGATAAAAAGAATTCATTACTTTCGCTACTGTATCCACAAGTTGATACATGAATGCAGCTTTAATCCCCAATTGAATCCCATAACGAACTGCACGCCTCAATATTCTTCTTAACACATAGCCACGTCCATCATTTGAAAAAACGGCACCATCAGAGAGCGCAAATGTTACAGTTCTAACATGGTCTACAATCACTCTATAATTCATTTTATATTGACCTTCATAAGCATATTTTGCGAATTGTTCGATTTCCTTTATGATAGGCAAAAAACAATCTGTATCGAAGTTTGTCTCCACTCCTTGTACAATACATGCTAATCTCTCAAGTCCCATTCCTGTATCAATATTCCTTTGAGGTAACTCTTTGAAATCTTTACGCTCTACACCCTCTTTTGCATCATATTGACTAAAGACCACATTCCAAACTTCAATGTAGCGATCATTATCAATTTCTTCAAAAAAGAGCTTCTCTCCAATATTATCAGGATCATAGAAGATTCCTCTATCATAAAATATTTCGGTATTAGGACCACTAGGTCCTTCTCCTATTTGCCAATAGTTATATTCCGTCTTTAAAATATGATTTGGATCAATCCCTACATCATTCACCCAAATATCATATGCCTCTTGATCATCAGGATGAACCGTAATATACATTTTTTCTTTTTCAAATCCAACCCATTCTTCACTTGTTAAAAATTCCCATGCAAAAGGAATTGCTTCTTTTTTGAAGTAATCTCCTATTGAAAAGTTACCCAACATTTCAAAAAAGGTGTGATGTCGTGCTGTTTTCCCAACATTCTCAATATCATTGGTACGAATTGATTTTTGGGCATTCGCAATTCTCGGATTCATAGGTTTCATACTACCATCAAAATATTTCTTAAGTGCTGCTACTCCAGAATTAATCCATAAAAGTGTTGGATCATGAATCGGTACTAAAGAAGCTCCGGGTTCAATCATATGATCTTGTTTTCTAAAGTAGTCAAGAAATAACGTTCTTAATTCATCTGTTGTTCTTTTTTTCATTGTATCCTCCTAAAATATAAAAAAACACTCCAACAGGAGCGTTTCAACGCGGTACCATCCTGATTCACTAAACAGTGTATCTCTACGCTTTAACGCAGCAAACGGAAGTAATTACTTTCACTCTGAAGTAGCTTCAATAGTTTCCAACAAGAGATTTTCACCAAACATCTCTTTCTCTATAGATTTTCACTATTTACTCAATTTCATCTTTGTTTTATGAGTCAATTATATCACAAAATGCGCTTCTTTCAAGTCTCAAACATTTTTTCCTGCACAATATCCAGTCACCAAAGCAATTGTCATATTATAACCACCTGTGTAAGCATTTAAATCTAAAACTTCGCCACAAAAAGAAAGCTGTGGGTCTTTCTTAGATTTCATTGTTTTTGGATCAAGCTCTTTAATGGAAACGCCACCTTTGGTTACAAAGGCACTTGAAAACCCCTTTGTATCATGAATAGTTAATGGAAAAGCTTTAATTTTAGAAATTAACTCATCTTCAGAAGAAGTTTCCTCTTTTATATAACGAAGTAAACGTTTTGGAAGCACCTCCAATTGTTTCTTATCGTTTTTAATGGAATCCCATGATAGATTCGGCAAGAAATCAATGCTAATTTCTGTTGGAAAGAAATTCAAATTACTACTAACACCTAATGCTAAAGGACCTGATAAGCCAAAATGAGTAATGATTAAATCATGAGTAAGCATTTTCTTACCTATGGTAATTTTAACATCATTAAATGAAAGTCCTTGTAACTTTTTTGATTGAATTACAGCATCATTGCTGACCAAAGCTACCTCTGCTGGTGCTAAGTCTGTTATTGTATGGCCTAATTGCTTTGCTAAAAGATAGCCCGTTCCATCACTTCCTGTTTGCCAATAACTATTTCCACCTGTTGCCAAAATTAAATGGTCATATTTCAACTTCTGGATATCTTCAATATAACACTCGTATTTTACTTCAATGTTTAATTTCTTTATCTCTGCCAATAAAACATTTACGATTGACTCTGCTTGATTGGAGGCAGGAAATACACGATAACGCTCTTCCACTTGCAAAAGACAATTCCTTTCCTCAAAAAAATGATAAATATCTGTTGTATTAAAATCTGTGAGACTACTATAAAGGAATTTTCCATTTTGTATGGTATTCTTGATAACTGTTTCATTGTCTACTAAAGCTGTTACATTACATCTTCCTCCACCCGTTAAACAAAGCTTTTTCCCTAAGCTACTATTTCGCTCAATAATCGTTACATCATAATTGCTATGGTAAGTTTTACAGGCAATTGCGGCCATGATTCCGGCGGGACCGCCACCAATTACCAAAACTTTCTTTCTTTTTACCATGATACAATCTTTCTATGATATCTGTATTTCATTTGTTTCCCCCTTCAATCTATCAACTAGTGTTGTCTTTCTTTCGGTACTCTCTAATTTTTGTATTCCTTTCTCTAGACTTGATTTCTCTCCCAATAAAACGAGTGATTTTCTTGCTCTACTAACTCCTGTATAAATTAGTCTTCTTGATAACATAAAATGCTGTTCCCTAACAAAAGGAATGACAACAATTGGATATTCACTTCCTTGTGATTTATGAATGGAAATACAGTAAGCATGCGTTAAATGGTGAAAACGGTCTTGATGGTATTCAACAATCGTATCATCAAAATCAACATACAAAACAATATCTTTCATATTAAAATCATCAATTTCTACTAAAATTCCAATATCCCCATTAAACACATTGTCCTCTGTTTGATTTTTAAGCTGTAACAACTTATCTCCTTCTCGAAAAACACGATATCCCATTTTTACTTCACGCTTCCATTCTTCGCTAGGATTACATAGATATTGCAGGGCATGATTTAATGCGTCAATCCCCACAATCCCATTATATTTTGGAGAAAGCACCTGTATATCATTAATGCCATAACCCTTATTTAATGCCTCTTCTACAACTGAACAGACAGCATTTTTAGTGTCTTCTATCTTCATTTCTAAAAAACGAACATCATTTCCACTTTGAAGCACATCAATTTTCCCTTCTCGAATTTGGTGTGCTAATGTAATAACATCAGAACCCTCTTTTTGACGAAATATCTTATCCAAGCTAACAAAAGGAAATAAATTACTATCAATAATATCTTTCAATAACTTCCCCGGTGATACTGAAGGCAGTTGATCTTCATCACCAATTAACAGTAATTTCTTAATTTGACATCCTGCTTTTGCAAGCTTAGAAAATAACCATTGATCTACCATAGAAAATTCATCAATAATTAGTAAGTCAAGTGCCAATGGTTCCTTTTCATTATGACCAAAAGTATTCGTTTCTAAATCCCATTTTAATAAACTATGAATGGTATAAGAAGAAACACCTGTCAACTCTGTCAAACGTTTTGCGGCCCTTCCTGTTGGCGCACAAAGGGCAATAGAGTAATTAGGATACATTAACTTAAAAAGAGATACAATCCCCCTAACAACTGTCGTTTTCCCAGTACCCGGTCCTCCTGTCAATACCATTGCCTTTTCAACAAAAAAAGTTTGAATTGCTTCAATTTGCTTATCACTATAAATAATATTAATATTTTCCTGAATCATTGGTAAAAAAGTATCTAACTCTTGTTGATTCAAAAGTGGTAAAGACGCTTTAGGAAAAGATTTCAAATATTCAGCAACACACAATTCAGCTTCATATTGACTAGTATGGTAGATTCTATCTTCTTCTATCACCAAAAGACCTTTATCATTAATATTTTTTAATAAGGGTTCAAAAGAGAAATCAAGCCCAGAAAACGCCTGACTCAATTTCTGATATAAAACATCTTTTTCAATATAACTATCCCCTGATTGCATACACAAATCCATCACAAGAGATATGGTAGCAGCCTCTAAACGATACGGATGTTCTAAGGGGAATCCTAATGTCATCGCTAATTTATCTGCTGTTTTAAAACCAACACCTGAAACTTCTGAAACTAAACGATAAGGATTTTCATTTAATATTTCTAATGATTCTTTTCCAAAAACAGCATCAATTTTCATAATAGTTCGCATACTTAATCCCTGCATTGTAAAATATTCCACTGCATTTTGAAAATGATCTTGATTCACAACCCCATTTACAAGTGCTTCTTTTCTTTTTGCTGTCATTTTTGGCAATAAATCAATTATTGATGGTTCCTCTTTCATTTGTGCCAACGCATCTTCACCAAGAACATCAACAATAAGTTCAGCATACTTTTTCCCTATTCCGGGAAAATTTACCCCTGCTAAAAAAGCGATTACACCCTCTCTTTCATCAGGAAGCATTTGTTCATATTTAACAACTTGAAACTGCATTCCATATTTTGCATGTTCACTATAAAAACCATGCATAGTATAAAAAACATCCTTTGGAAGTTGTGGCAAATATCCAGTAATCGTAATTTCCTTTTCATCAATCTGATGTAATTCAAATCTTGCTACAGTAAAAAGATTATCTTGATTATGATAAATATAATGAACAATTTTTCCTGTGATAGAAAGCAAATCACTCATCAAGAAGCTCCTAAAAACAGTACTAAAATAGATAAAGCATTATTAATGAAATGCAATAAAATTGGCGTATAGATACTGCCCGTAAGTTCATAAGACAGACACAAGTAAAAAGACATTATTCCATACACAAATATATTTAACAAATCTATAAAATCTCCTGTGGATAAGGACATTACTACATGAAGAAAACCAAACAAGAAGCAACTTACAGCAGTCGCAATCCAAAATCCATGTTTGGTACGCAATTTCCGAAAGAAAACACCTCGAAACACAAGCTCCTCAACAATGGAGGCAAAAATAGTTACAAAGAAGATTCCATAAATTGGATGTGCTTTCAATAAAGACTCTACGGCAATTTGATTATTTGAGCTACTTGTTCCTGTAAATGTTCTAATAAGCGTTGATATAAACCCATGAGAATAAATCATTGGCAAGGTTAAAGATACTGCAATAAAAACCATATATTTCTTTTGTTTATAGATAGCATAAAAAGATTCTTTCATTAAATCCTTTGCCAAGTAAAGACACAATATTAAAATTAAAATACCAAAAAAAACTTGTAATCCAATTTGTATCGTTATCAAAGGTAAGTGAAGCGGTTCCATTAACTGTGTCAAAACAAAAATCACCACAGGAGTCAACAAGGTATAAATTACAAAATATAATAACAATATCCTCTCTGCTTGTTTATGGCTCATTTTTGTTTCACTATAATCTAACAGTTGATTCATGGGAACTTCAATTCCGTCCACTGTTTCAGACATTCTATTCTGATTTTTGAATAATCGCATCAATATTATCCTCCAATCTCTTAGATAATCCAATTTCCTCTAAAAACACATCATCAATCGTTGCACCACCAATTACTACATCTCCTTGATAAAATACAACTTGCTGCCCTGGTGTTACAGAAGCAATATTACGATGATATCGAATGGTATACGCACCATTTTCTTGATAAACAAGTGTTACTTTTTCATCTTTTTGACGATAACGAAATTTCGCTGTACATTCCAAGCTTGCCCTTACAGGCTCCATTAACCAGTTAATATCAATTAAACTGCAACTATCAGAAAATAATGTATTGTGATCTTCTATGCAGGTTACATATAATTCGCTTTTCTCAATGTTTTTTCCTACCACAAACCAAGGACCTTTTACACCACCAATTCCCAAACCTTTGCGTTGTCCTAATGTATAATATAAAACTCCACTATGCTTTCCTACTACTCCATTCGTGTCTATATCTATAATATTTCCTTTTTTTGCTGGTAAATAATTATTCAGAAATTCCTTAAAATTCCGTTCTCCAATAAAACAAATACCAGTCGAATCCTTTTTCTCTGCAATCAATAAACCTAATTCTAATGCAAGTTCTCTTACTTCACTCTTCTCTAGCTCTCCCAGTGGAAATAGGCACTTACTTAGACAAGAAGAATCAATCTGTGCTAAAAAATAGCTCTGGTCTTTACTATCATCTCTACCTCTAGCTAAATAATATCTACCATTTTCTTCAACAATGCGTGCATAATGTCCCGTCGCAATTTTAGAAAAGCCATTTTTTTGTGCATATTCTAAAAACGAATGAAATTTAATATGTTTATTACATAATATATCTGGATTCGGCGTTCTTCCTCTACGATATTCTTGTAAGAATACCTGAAAAACTTCTTCCCAATATTCTTTAATGAAATCAACCCTTAATAGTGGTAACCCCAGTTGATTCGCCACAGCAAGTGCATCTTGGTAATCTTCTTCTTGTGGACAAACCTCATTTTGAATGGTTGGATTTCCCAAAATATCTTGGTTTGTTAAGGCATCCCAATTACGCATAAAACAACAGCTTACATCGTACCCCTGTTTCATTAATAAATATGCTGCGATTGCTGAATCAACACCGCCTGATAATCCTACTAATATTTTTTCCATCATTATAATATTATATCAAGAAAATCCTAAAATATAAAAAAATATGCTACAAGCATATTTGATCCGTTTCTTCTTTTCTCATGGAACCACAATTTGTAAAATTGGGACATTTCAAATCACAACCATCAGTCGCAAGACTACGCAACTCTGGTGGTATGAATACATCGATTTCCTCATCATCATATCCAACCAAGAAATTGCGTTCGCTTACGATAATTGGCCTTCTTAATATGGAAGGATTCTGTTGAATGAAATTCACTAACTCATTAGTGGACATATCCTCAACATCAAGTTTATTTTGTTGAATAATCTTAGATCTCTTACTAATGATATCATCTGTACCATTTTCACTTCTTTTCAATAAATGTTTAATCTCTGTTTCATTTAACATAAACGAAAATATATTTTTTTCAACAAAATCTAACTCTTTTTCCTTAAGCCATTGCTTCACTTTACGGCAAGAAGCACATCCCGGAGAAGTATATACTACTATCATATTTATCACCTCATACATAATAACAAATATTTATGGTAATTTCAGTAAATCCCACGATTTCCCATGATTTTCACAAACTATTTAGCGAAAGCATTGACATCAAACTTTTTTTTACATAGAATTAATTCGCTACTTAGTAGATTGGAGAACTTATGTCAAATAAAACACCAAGTCGCAAATTTGGACTAATAACCACGATTGCTATGATTGTAGGTATTGTTGTGGGATCAGGAATCTTTTTTAGAACAAGTGCTATCTTAGAAAATACTGGCGGAAATGTAGTAATGGGTATCTTAGTCTTTTGTATCTCTGCCCTTGGAATCATATTTGGAGGACTAACTGTTTCTCAATATGCCAAACAGGATGAAAGCATTGGAGGAATTATTAGTTATTGTGAAACTGCATGGGGGAAAACCGTCGCCTATATAGCAGGTTGGTTTCAAACTATATTTTACTATCCAGCACTTTGTGCCGTAGTTTCTTGGGTAGCCGCAAACTATACTTGCGCTCTTTTTGGTCTACCTAATCTATTAATCAATGGAAATTTCGGATTTGAAGTATGGATTTTAGCAATCGTTTACCTTGTTGGAGCTTCCTTTTTAAATACTTTTTCAACAAAGAAAGCAGGCATATTTCAATCAATATCCATGTTTTCAAAACTTACTGCTTTATTCGTATTAGCAGTAGGCGGTTTATTCTTTGGCAAACCTGTGGAACTGATAACAAATTCATCACAATTTCATACTACCTCTGTTGGTTTTTTTTCAGCAATTGTAATTGTTGCATTTTCTTTTGATGGTTGGCTCATCGCCCCTTCCATTGCACATGAAATAAAAAATCCAAAAAAGAATCTTCCATTAGCCTTAACCATTGCTCCAATGATCATTACTTTTGTTTATTTATTATATTTTATAGGAATCAATGCCTTTGTAGGTCCAGAAAATATTCTTTCTGGAGTTGATCCCATTGTTGCACTAGCAAACGGCTTATTTGGAAAGTATGGAATGAATATCGTTCTTCTATTTATTGTTATTTCTGTTTTAGGTACTTTAAATGGTATCACCATGGGTTATATTAGATTACCTTATACCCTTGCCGTAAGAAATGAGATTCCATTTAGTACACAACTTTCAAAAATTAGTCAAAAATACGATACCCCTATCATCAGTAGTATTCTAGCTGTTATTCTTGCTTTATTTTGGTTATTATGTCACTTTCTCTCTATCGATGGTGTTGCCTTGTATAACTTAACCATCTTCTCTGGACTTGAAGTGGATAATTTACCGATTGTACTAACCTACTTCTTTTATATACTTTTATATATTGGCGTCATTGTTCAATCAAAGAAGGCTTCTCTATGGAAACGTTATGTTTTTCCTATATTAGCTATCATAGGCGCAGGAATCATTATTTATGGAGGCTTAACACAAGCAAAATTTAATGTGTATTTAATCATATGTTTAATAGGAATTGTTGCTGGATTATTGATTCGTCCCAAAAATGTGATAAAATAAGAAAAACTAAGAAAAAGTATAAGTAGTAATTCAAATTGTTTTATAGAGAGGCAATGGTGCTGAAAATTGCTAAACAATGAATTATGAATTGGGACTTTTGAGTTGTACATTAGTACCGGTAGCACCGTTATCACAAGAGTGGTTTCTTTAGAAACAAATTGGGTGGCACCACGCAATAAGCGTCCCTTTGTGGGCGTTTTTTTATGGAGGAAAGAAAATGAAAAAAGTAATGTTAAGTGGAATTAAACCAAGCGGACAGTTGACACTAGGAAATTATATTGGGGCATTGCGCCATTTTGTAGACTATCAAGATGAATATCAAATGTATGTTTTTGTTGCAAATTTACACAGCATTACTGTCTATCAAGACCCCAAAGAATTAAAGCAAAATCTCAAGAGTGCTGTGGCACTATATCTTGCTTCTGGACTAAACCCTGAGAAAGCAACTATTTTTTTACAAACAGATGTACTAGAACACGCACAACTCGGATTCATCATGAGTTGCAATACCTATTTAGGCGAAATGAATCGTATGACACAATACAAAGATAAAATGACAAAAGGAGAATCTGGATTAACCGTCGGATTTTACACTTATCCAACTTTGATGGCAGCAGATATTTTACTTTATGATGCAGATTATGTTCCTGTGGGTGAAGACCAAAAACAACATGTTGAAATTACCCGCGATATTGCAGAACGCTTTAATTCACGATATGGTAAGACTTTTAAATTACCTGAACCGTTAATCTCTAAAGTCGGTGCTCGCATTATGTCACTAAGTGACCCCACAAAAAAGATGAGCAAATCTGACGAAAATAATAAAGGTTGTATCTTTTTATTAGACCCTCCAGAAGTGGCTAGAAAGAAAATAATGTCTGCCGTTACTGATAGTATTGGTATTATTCAATATGATCCTATCAATCAGGCAGGTATCGCAAATTTATTGACAATCATTTCTTCCCTAAGCAATGAAAGCATCGACAAAATTGTTGCTCGTCATCAAGCTTCTGGTTATGGTGCCTTAAAAAAGGAATGCGCAGATGTTGTCTGTGACTTTCTTGAAGATATTCAAGTAAAATTCAATCAAATCATGAACAGCAATCAAATAGAGCAAGTTTTACGCCAAGGAAAAGAAAAGTGCCAAACAATAGCACAAAAGAAATTAATAGAAGTTCAAGGAAAAATTGGTTTAGATATTATTGAGAAAAACTAGGCAAAAATATACCTAGTTTTTTTAATCATAAGGTCGTTGTTGAAAGTTTCCTACAATTCCCATAGATTTCGTTTGATTAATAAATACATTCGGATCCGTCTTTTTTACAATGCGCATGACTGCTTCCACTTCAAAAGCATTCAAAACGGTGTAAAGAATGGCACGATTTGAACCTGTATACATTCCGATTCCCTCTAATTTAGTGATTCCATGACGAGTTTCTTCTAAAATGGAAGCTGCAACTTCATCTGGCAAACTAGTGATGATATGTAAGGTAACAAGTTTATATCGTGTATGAAACGAATTAATAATTTGTGTATTTGAAAATTGAAATATAATCGAATACATGGCACTCTCCATATCGTAAAGTGTTCCAGCAATCAACAAGAGAAAACCATTGAAGATGAGTACATAATTCCACATTGGCTTGTTATACTTGTTAGAATAAAAAATTGCTATAAAATCTACACCGCCTCCACACGCATCACCTTTTAAAGTCAAAAGGGAACCAAATGCAGAAAGAATCCCTCCAAAAATAGCAATCAAAAGAAGATCATCTGTAATCGTAATCGAAGGTAGTACATCAGTCAAAATACTCATTAATATTACATGAAGCAAAGAAAATAAAGTAAACTTCTTTCCTACATATTTAAATACAAGTATTGTTGGGATAACATTCAAGCTAAGATAGATAACTCCAAAAGAAAGCTTAATATCATTATCTCCTAATAATCGTGACAAAAGCAGAGAAAGACCGGAAAATCCTCCCGATAATAAACCACTACTTTCCGCAAATATTTTTAAAGCAATAGCACTCAAAAGTGCTCCTGAGCTCACAAGTATTGTGCGCTTAATAAAATTCCATTCAATTTTCATACATCCTCACAATAATCTATATTTCATTCTTTTCATCAAAACTAATTTGAGTTGACAGTTTAGCATCTTCCCCTATTTCAATAGGCTCACTTAACTCAACTGCTTCAATTTGTTTGAATCTTCTATTAATTTTCCCCGCTGTTACTGCAACGGATTGTAAATCACGATAAGTTTTATCAAAGTCCTTATTCACAGAATCAAAGCGGAATTCAAAACGTTCAAATTCTTTTGCAAGATGCGCAAACTCATTTTGGATTAATTCCACTTTTTCATTTCGCTCTTGCCCGAGATAAATCGCTTTAATCGCAGTTATATATGCCATTAATGTCGTAGGAGAAACAATATATACTTTATACTGATATGAAAGTTGCACTAATTCATCAAAACGCCCATAAATTTCTGCAAAAATAGCTTCAGCAGGAACAAACATATACGCAAATTCTGCAGTTTCAGGATCAGAAATATATTTTGTTGCAATATCCTTTAAATGCTTACTAACATCTTTCTTAAATTCAAGGCGTGCTCTTCGTTGATCTCCCAACGCCAAAGAGTCATCATACATTTTGTTATAATTTTCAAGTGGAAATTTTGAATCAATTACAATCTTTCCCAAAGGCTCTGGAGCCAACAAAACCGCATCTGCAATATTCCCATTTGATACTTTATACTGCTTCAAAAAACGATTCTCATTAATCCCAAACACACTCTCTAAAATTGAATATAACTCAATTTCTCCAAAAGTACCTCTTGTTTTTTTATCTGTTAATACACTTTGGAGATTACTAATATTTTCAGATAAGGATCGCAAATTCTGTTGTGTTTCATCTATGCGTGCAAGTTGCTCCAAAACAGAAGTAAATGTTTTATTTGTTGACTCAAACCCCTTTAATAAGCTTTCATGAACCTTGCTTTCAATATTTATCAAGCGATTCACTGTAACTTCATTTAATTGACTAAAATCCCCTTTAAAAGTATTGGTTATCTGATTTTGAAACAGCAGCAATTCCGAAGTCATTTTTTCCTTTAATTCAAATAGTTCCTTATGATTGGAAGAATCATTCTCTAATATAACACTCCGTAAGATTCTTTCATTTCGTGATTGTAATAAAAAAAGCAATACAATCAATAACAGTATGAATATAACACTTATCACAATCATTGGTGCAAATTCTTCCATTACAACCTCCTAAATAACATACTTATAGTATCACTTTTCCATTTTGAATAAAACAGATATTCTCTTGATTTTCAAGAAATTTAATATATTGTTTACAACGCTGCATTTGTTTTTTTATAATTCTGTAATTCAATACAATGGATAACAGTGATTTATCCTTAAAAATAATGATTGTTTCATAGTAATTAACAATAATAAGCTTTCGAATATTACAATAATTCATCCATACACAATCGTTTGACTTACTACTTGTTGTCGGAAATAAAAATAAATCTTCGTGTATATATATTGGAACTTTTTGATAGATTTGTAAGACTTTGCGAATCGCCTCAACTCTTCCTTTTATTGTAGTTCCTTGTTGTAAGCAAAAAACATCTATTGTATGTTCAATATTTGCATCAAGTTTGAATTCATTTTGAGATAAAAATAGTAAAGTCTTTTTGCTTTGTCTATCTGCTTGAATGTAGTTAATATCACTGTTTTTCATAAACTCATTGTAAAGCTATAATTTCTGCATTTATCTCAAAATAATCTCAATTGGATAAAAAAACGATTCTATTTATTAGAATCGCTATCTTTACTATTCATCACAACTTCCGCAACCACACTCTTGATGGCAAGCGCAATCATTTCCCATTTGTTTTTCATAATTCAAGGTATCAATCACTAAACACTCAATCTCAACCTTAACACCCTTAGGTAATGCAACCACCTGTATTGTTGAGCGTGCTGGATATGGCTCATTGAAATAGGTACCATATACTTCATTCATTTCATTAAACTCAGCCAAATCAGTCATAAAGACTGTCGTCTTAACAATATGTCTTGTTTCTAAATCCATTTCACTTAAAAGAGCCTCAATGTTTTTAAATACTTGATGAGTTTGTTCACGAATTCCACCTGCAACAACTTCAGCAGTCGTTGGATCTAGTGGGATTTGCCCTGACAAATAAATGAAATCTCCCAATTTAATCGCTGGAGAATAAGGACCAATTGCCTTAGGTGCATTTTTTGAATGTATTGCCTTACTAAACATAAAATTTCCTCCTTACCATTCTTTATAATACTCAATTTCTCTTTCAATCATCTTACGCTCACGCTTTTTTAAAAGCGAACGAAACCCAAATAATATTAAAGAAAGAATAATGATCACAAGTGAAAGTATGGAAAATAAATCATTCATGTTTTCAATCATAATCTCACCTCTCAATCATTATAACAAAGTATACTATTTTTACAAACTATTTGACTGATGCAAAAAACTAGATTTCACAATTGATGTCGCATTTATTTCCGTACCCTTTATTATGTTTAGTAGAAACTTCCTCATTCCTAGTTATTACACAAATATTTATCTTTTCATCCTCTGAGCCTAATTCTTTTCGTATTTTCTTAAATAATCGTTTAATTCCATATTGAATTATCTATTTTACTTTTTGAATCATTAATTATATCTAGTAACGATTCCATCGTATTACGTTCCAAAATTTTATAATAAAATGTTTCTGGATTCCCTCTCAAAATCATGCTTCTATTTTCTTCAAACGACTCCTTGTCTTGATTGACGCAATCAATGATAGCAACATAAAATAATTGCATTATATTTTCCTTTTCTCCTCCATAGCTTGCAATGACTTTGTGCTTTAAATCCAAATCACCTTTAAATAGTTTTACACTTGATTCAGTATATTTTTGCAATTCTGCTTCGAATTCTTCACTAAAATCAAATCTCTCTATTTGATTTCTTAGTTTTAGGATCGAATCAATATCAAACATTGAAATATAATAAAGATGACAAAAACTCAAATATTCGCGTATAGATACCTTTATTACACGTTTTTTTAGGCTTACCCCCGTGCCTTTTTTAAAATACTCAAAATCATGCATTTTTAATTCTTCTAGAGTTTGCTTCGCATTCTCTATATCATATGTTAACGTAAAGTACAAAAACTGACTCAGCATAATGCTTGTTTTAGTATTTTTTTTGCATCTTTATGAAAGAAAAACCTCATGTATTCTGGCCTCACACTTCTTGATATTACCCTCATCTCAAATGAAAACAAAAATAGAAATATCAGTTTCATTGATGCCGCTATAATGATGAGAAAAACATAATTATCGAAAAGGTCTTTAAACAACCAAAATCCCAAAAGTAAAACCATTAAATAATAGAATAGAATTTGATTAATATAATAAATAATCCATGTTTTGAGCGGCGCCTTCTGACTGCCATCATTTTTTATTATTTCTGTATATTTATTCATGTAATCCTCCTATCAGTAAACTTCCATGGAAGCGCAGGGATAGGAATAAATGGAATTATCTCTATTGCACTTTTCAACTTTAGAGCAATCCCTACTATGCTTGTCGCTGCAGCATAAACCATACCTGCCATTACCACAGTATTTCCCCACCATTCTTCGCCATAAATGATTTTAATGCTTCCCTCTGTTCTAGCGATTTCTATAATAAACGATGTCTTGTCTATCCCTACTCTGACTCCGCCTCCTCCAAACTCAGAAGAAAAAGCATCATGTCCACTTGGGTCTGAATACTTATATGGATTATTCTGTCCATAGTTATATCGATTCCTGCTTTCTACACTCTCAAGTGTTCCTCTATAACTATCTTCCTGTATAAACACTTCACTATGCACATCATAATATCTTCCCCTTAAGTATTGTTTATTATCATATGTGTGTGCTTCTCCTCGATATCCATAACTACTATTTCTTAGTAGTGGATTATAGCGGATGTTTCTCTCTCCATATGCACTATAGCTATACTGTTCTAGCATTCCTCCACTATAACTCATATCCTGTATTACATTCCCTAAGCCATCATACACATATATCCTCTCATTACTTGAAATCCTCTTATTTCCATAGTAATAATTGGTCATCACTCCATCTTGCTTCTCACTGATTACTTCTCGATAATTTTCTTCAGAATATATCCATCCATTTCCCACGCTTCGTGTTTCACTCTTAGAATCCCTTCAACCTCATCAATTTCGAAGAGGTATTTTTCTTCTTCACCTCCTGCAGTAATGAGATATAAAATATTCCCCTCTGTCCTATAGATCCCGGCATAAACTTGCCCTTGCCCATAAAAGAAACGGAATGACTCGAAAAAGGTTCCATCTTTAAAAAATATGTATATTCTACCTGTTGCAGATCTTGCATCACTTTCATCTATCCAAATACCATATAGTCTTGAGTCTAAGGTATTATCAACAGAAATTTCATTATTAGATTCTCTTGTTCGATCTCTCCCATATATGGCTATTCCATTATAATTAGAACTCTTTATTGTAACCATTTTACATTCGACATCACAGTCACTCACTATTTTTTTTTCTTTCTTATCGGTGCATCCTCCGAGTAAGAACACTATCAAACACAACACAATAATTTTCATATCATTCATCTCCTTGATCAATTTGAAAAATTTTCTGGATTTGGATGTAAACTGTTTTATTATCATCCGAGTCTATTAATACTAACTCAAGGAGAGGGGAATACCCTTCTTCAATCACTTCGGACATTTGATAAGTATAATTCACTTCTTCTATTTTTTCATTGTTTGCATAAAAGACAATATTCAGATGCGACTCATCGACAGTGTACTTTCCCCCATAAATAAACGCACCATCTTCTCCATCTGGTATGATTTTTAGCACATTCCCATCATTGAAAAATTCAATCATCTCATTTGTTTTTTCATCCAGTAACATCCCGTCTGGTAAGTCGTAAGCGGGATAGACACTATATAAATATGCACCGTCTACTCCATTAAATAAAATCCCTTGAAATGATTCAACTTCGTCTACTATAATTGTGCATGGTTCACAGATAATTTCTGGTGAGTCAATCTCTTTTTCAAAGCATCCCACAAGCAATAAAACTACTATTGTTATTAAGTACTTAAACCTTCTCATATTATCACCTTTCTTTGTTTGACCACTAACCATTACTAATACTTATTTCCAAAACACCCACATATTACGCACTTTTCCTTGTAATCTTCCGTTTTCCTCAATTACATATCTATCAAGTGAATATCCATCACGTGAATCATGTGCCACAGTATCTATTAAAATAGCATCTCCTTTATACCCATATGCAACACAAAAGTGTGGCCCACCGGATCTCATTGTAACTTCCAAAATAACTGGGTGTCCTTTATCTAGAGCTTTTTTTATTAATACTTTAATTTGTGTTAGAGGAATTGGTTTATCCTCATTATAAATCTTCTTAGATTGCAGTCCTGTTTCTCTAGCCAATCCTTCTTGATCCCAAGAGGCTGTTCTCACTTTTTCTTCCTTCAAAAAATCTCTCAAGTTCAATAAATAATTATCCCCATTCTTTTTTTTATAACTATTAATATCATTATATCGAGAATTTACTGTGGCAAACGCCACAAAATTGCAGCCTTTCTCAAAAATATTTGTTGCTACTCCTTTTTCGTTATATAGAGATTGATTATATATTCCTTCTGCATTTTGGTTGTAATGCCCCATACCATTCAAAACTACTCCATCTGCCGTCCTCTCATCTACACCATTCTTCCACACATTAGGAAGATTGCCTATATCATTCGAATACTCTTGCCAATACTGATATTGTCTTTCTCCTCTCATTGCATCAATTTGTAGAGTTTCACAAATAGCGGCGATTCTATCTTCTAAAGAGCCTTTTGGCATCAATAATTCCTCAACAGTTAATTTCGACATGATTATTTTTTCTAATAATGACTGAGGTATACTCAATGCTTTCGCAGTATTTGCCACTAATTCTTGTGTCTGTATACTCAGTTTAGAAATATCGATCTCTGGTGAATCAGGCGTTATCTTATCGACCTGATAATACTTTGGCAATATTATAGGCTCTGTTGGTGGTGGAGGTGCTATTCCCGCATCTTCCCACACACGTGCCCAGTTAACTGGATTATTCTCCAACTCTTGAGATGTAAGCTTTTTATACAAATTCCAATCCAATAAATTCGCATTCTGTGTCAATGGCGCTCCATATCTATCTTTGTAAACTTTTGGGCGCCCATTCTCATAATACACTTTACTTCCATATCCATTATCATACCAACCTGTCTTCAATCTATTACTTGTATCTATTCTTCCTTGGAAAAATGCGAACTTATCTGTAATGATTCCATAGAATGTAACATCATAATAATTTCTACTTGGTCCCGATGCTTTTAAAACTCCATTCTCATAATATCTATTCCCAATCCAACCTGCACCTTTCAACAATATTGGACCTAGTGCTATATGCCCACTTGGGTCTGAATACTTATATGGATTATTCTGTCCATAGTTATATCTGTTTCTGCTTGCTACATTGTCGATAGTTCCTCTATAACTATCTTCCTGTATAAAC
>JGI994J12354_10000070_pt1 | contig 88602 bp, 106 predicted proteins | sample IntmicLarv3ML3BL_FD_12354 | JGI IMG/M metagenome (IMG submission 12354) | reverse complement strand
ATACTTCATTATATCATTTAGAGTTTATTCTTACAAATTCTTGTTTTGTAAGAGTTATTTCCATTTTTTTATTTCTTTTTTAGATTTTACTTTTTCAAATACGGTGTTTTATATGAATTTACAAATTATTACAAAATACTTGACATGCAAAAACAAATGTTCTATACTGTATATATAATTATAAAGGATGTGATATTTTGGAATTTAACAAAGATACATTAAAAATATTAAAAGAACAATTTGACTTAATTATAAATCTTGAAGACAATGAAAATATAGAATTTTGGTATGCAAGAGATTTACAAGTGAAACTAGGATATAGACATTGGGAAGGATTTTTAGATGTTATAAATCGTGCTATTAAAGCCTGTGAAAACTCTGGGTTTATAATAGAGGACCATTTTCGTCAAGTACCGAAAATGGTAAAGATAGGTTCGGGAGCAACAAGGAATATAGAAGATTATATGTTAACACGATATGCTTGTTACTTAATAGCTCAAAATGGAGATTCAAAAAAACAAGAAATTGCTTTTGCACAAACATATTTTGCTGTACAAACCAGAAAACAAGAAATAATTGAAGATAGAATAAAGCTAATGAATAGATTAGAAGCAAGAGATAAGTTAAAAGAATCTGAAAAACAACTATCAAAGAATATATATGAAAGAGGTGTGGATGATAAAGGATTTGCTATTATTCGTTCTAAAGGAGATTCAGCATTGTTTGGAGGGTTAAAAACTTCTCAAATGAAGACAAAATATAATGTAAAGGATAATAGACCATTAGCAGACTTTTTACCAACATTAACAATAGCAGCTAAAAACTTGGCAACAGAGATGACTAATCATAATGTTACAGAAGAAGACTTATATGGAGAAGAAAGCATATCAAATGAACATATACAAAATAATTTAAGTGTAAGAAATATGTTAGGTAAAAGAGGGATTAAGCCAGAAAATTTAAAACCAGCAGAAGACTTAAAGAAGTTAGAAAGAAGAGTTAAATCAGAGGAAAAGAAAATAGCAGGAAATAAAAAATTACCAAAACAAAATGATTAATAGAAATTTTATTGGAGGATTTAAGTATGAAACTAATATTATCATCTAGTAATAATGAAATAAGAGGATATGGAGTTATCTTACTGAAGAGGTATGGCAAACAGAATAATTTTTTGTAAGCTACTTGCGAGTTACCTCAAATTTTAGTATTGATATAAATTTTTAAATAGTGGATAGGATAGTAAAAGATAAATGGTCACCAGAAGAAATAGCAGGATATATAAAAAAACATAATATAAAATTTGTAATACAACCAAGTTTTCAAGAAATATATTATTGGATAGAAAGAAAACAAATAAAAGTGACAGCGATGGATTTAACGCACAAAATGAAATTAAAGAAAAAAGAAAAAAAAGAAAGTAGAACAAATAAAATGCCTAAACACAAAGAAAAAAGTATACATTTAAGACCAGAAAAGATAGATAAGCAAGAAGAATTTGGACATTGGGAATTAGATTGTGTAGAAGGGAAAAAAAGTAAGACAACATATTTAACGATATTGGAAAGAATAACGAAAAAATATATAGTAATACCAATGAAAGAACATACAAATGAATGTGTAGGAAATGCAATAGATATTTTAGAGGCAAAGTAGGGACAACATTTTAAAGAAATATTTAAAAGTTTTAGCACAGATAATGGTCATGAGTTTTTAAATTATGATAGAATAGAGAAATCAAGAATAGATAGAAGGAGAAAAAGAGTAACAGTATACTATACAGATCCATATAATGCATGGCAAAAAGGAATAGATTTAAGTAAAGTATCAATAAATAAATTAGAAGAAATATTAAATAAGATAAATAATAAGCCAAGAAAAATACTAAAATTCATATCAGCAGAAGAAATGTTTAATATAGAAATTAATAAAATAATAAAAGTAGCATAATAAAATTATATTATTAGGTTTTTAGTTGCATTAGAATTTTGAATGGACAAAGTTTTGGGAGAGAATTTAGGTAAACACTTACAAAGAAAGCTAATTATGCTGACTAATTATTGTGCATAATTAGCTTTTTCTGAAATTCTAATATATTAGTGATTATATTAGAATAAATAAAAAAGTGGGGCAAACTTGTGCCAAACCATTTTTAGGAGCAAACAAGATTAGAAATAAGAATGTTTATATTTCAACACTTACACAGATTTTAGGATTAAAAACACCAAACACCAACAAAAAACCATAGAAGTATTGCTACTACTATGGTTTCTAAGTTTTCTATAAAAAGCATATTATCTTTTACTAAATTACAAAGGTTGATGTATCAGTAGTTATAGAAAAAAGAGGTACATACTTGGGACATACCCATAGCAACCCATAGAGGTATTATTTTTTAAAATTATAAAAGCTAAAGCAAGGTTATACAAATTTTATAGTTTGAAAGGAAAAAAATATGAAACATAAATATATTTCTATAAAAGAAGCAGCCCAAGTTATGGGCAAAAGTGAACAATTTGTGAGAGTGGGATTGCAAAGAGGAACATTATCTTTTGGTATTGCACAAATTATGCCTAAAAGTAATAGATATACTTATTATATATCACCTAAACTATTTTATGATTTTGTAGGTAGAAGTTAATAATATACCAATGAAAATTTACAAATTATTACAAAATACTTGACAACACAAAACAAATGTTCTAAACTATATATAGTTTAAAGTGAGGATGTGATTTTATTTGGATAATGGAATAATTAAAATAGAAAATATAGATATAAAAAATTTAATATGTACAATTAGAGGAAAGCAAGTAATGATAGATACAGATGTTGCAATATTATACCAATGTGAAACCAAGTATGTAAATCGTGTAGTAAAAAGAAATATAGAAAGATTTCCAGAAGAGTTTTGCTTTCAGCTTACAGAAGAAGAGTATCAAAACTTGAGGTGCCAATTTGTCACCTCAAGTTCAAATCAAAACTATGGTGGAAGAAGATATATGCCATATGTATTTACAGAACAAGGAATAGCAATGTTATCAGCATTATTAAATAGTGAGATAGCAATTAAAGTAAGTATAAATATTATGAAAGCTTTTATTGAAATGAGAAAATTTATTATTTCTAATGACCAAGTTTTTGAAAGATTAACTAATATAGAGTATGAACTATTAGAACACAATAAAAAATTTGATTTAATGTTTAATGAATTACAAAAAGATGAGAGCTTTAGACAAAAAATATTTTTTGAAGGACAAATTTGGGATAGCTACAGTCTAATTATAGATATTATAAAAAATGCTAAAAAGAAAATATTGATTATTGATAATTACATAGATGATTCGGTTCTTAAAATGTTGGTTAAGAAAAATAAAGGTGTAGAAGTAGTAATATTAACATCAGAAAAAAGTAATATATCAAAATTGGATATACAGAAATTTAATAAAGAATATCCAATTCTAAAAGTAGCAAAATCAAATAAATTTCATGATAGATTTATTGTAATAGATAATAAAGAATTATATCATTGTGGTGCTTCTATTAAAGATTTAGGAAAAAAGTGTTTTGGAATTAATAAAATAGAAGATAGAACAATAATTGATAAAATAGTTAGCTTATGATATATTTAATAAAAATGCAGAATAGAAAGGAAGAAATGTATGAGATTATTTTTAGCTTCACAAGATTTTGGCAATTATGCTGATAAATTACTAGAAATTGTTAATGATAATAAGCGCACCCTATTTATTATTAATGCCAGAGATGAAAGAGATGAATCTTATCGTAGAGAAAAAATTATTGAAAAACAAGCATTATTGGAAGAAAACGGATTTGAATGGAGTGGAGAACTAGATTTAAGGAAGTACTTTGGAAAAGAAGGAGAGCTAAAAAAATTCATCAGAAATAAAGAAATTGGACATATTCATGTTACTGGTGGAAACACTTTTCTTCTTCGAAAATCCTTTGCACTGAGTGGATTTGATAAGATTATTAAAGAAGAGTTAGAAAAAGACAACATTGTTTATTCTGGTTCATCAGCTGGCTCACTGATAATGACTCATGACTTTAAATATTATGCACAAGGGGATAGAATGAAAGTAAAAGCGCCTGGCTATCCAGATGAGATTATTTGGGATGGACTAGGTCTAGTTGAGCAATATATTTGTCCACATTATTCTACTGTTGGACATGAAGCAGTATCTAAAACTATAAAGGAAGCATTTGACAAAGATGGAGTTCCTTATTTATTACTTAATGATACTGATGTTTATTTGATTGATGGAAATAAGAAAGAAGTGTTAGCTTGATATAAAAAGAACTAATTATTACTATTGAACTTTTATACAAAATTGTAATAAATATAGTAAATTTAAAAATGAAAAAATAAAAATAAAACAGTTACTAAAAAAACAATAATTAAATTGAATTATTGTTACTAGATTATATACAATTTATTTAACTGATTTTTATAAAAAAGCTAGTTTATAAAAATAAAAACTTGCAATCTCAATGGTTTGCAAGTTTTTATTTGTTTTTTGCTTATCTTTTAGAGAATTGTGGAGCCTTTCTAGCTTTTTTAAGACCATATTTTTTTCTTTCTTTCTTACGAGAATCTCTTGTTAAGAATCCGTTTGATTTTAAAGAAGGTCTAAATTCACTATTAGCTTCATTTAATGCTCTTGCAATACCATGTCTGATTGCTCCAGCTTGACCTGTATATCCTCCACCTTTTACTGTACTAATTACATCATATTTATCAGTAGTATTAGTAACAACAAATGGTTGTCTTGTAATAACTTTTAAAGTTTCTAATCCGAAAAATTCATTAATATCTTTTCCATTGATAGTGATTTTTCCAGTTCCTTCAACTATTCTAACTCTAGCTACAGAACTTTTTCTTCTACCTGTACCATAGAAAACTATATTATCTTTCTTAGCCATACTATTTTACCTCCCATATTTCTGGTTTTTGTGCTTGATTTTCATGTTCTGAACCAGCATAAACTCTTAATTTTTTAAGACTTTTTCTACCTAAAGAATTGTGTGGTAGCATTCCTTTTACAGCTAAAGTCATAGCTTTTCCAGGATTTTTTTCAAGCATTACTTTTGCAGAAACTTCTTTCATTCCTCCAATATAACCTGAATGATGTCTATAAACTTTTTGATTAATTTTGTTTCCTGTTAAAATTACATCTTTACAATTTAAAATTATAACATGATCACCTGTATCTTGATTAGGTGTAAATGTTGGTTTATGTTTTCCTCTTAATAATTTGGCAGCCTCTGTTGCAACTCTACCTAAAGGTTTATTTGTTGCATCAATTATATACCATTTGCTTTCAATTTCGCCTTTTTTAGCACTATATGTAGTATTATTCATGGTAATAATTACCCTCCTATTTCTTAATTAAATTTTATTTTTTATTATATATGAAATTCAAATAAAAAACTACCGGGGAGAAGTTTGATATTTGAATCATATTTTACGTAAGTTACTGAAATAGTATATTATAAAAAACAAGGATTGTCAATAGATTGATTGGATTTTTTGGAAAACTTGACAATTTTAAGATAAATATGTATAATAGTAACATTGAAAATAGTATTTAAATATATTATTAATAGTAAGGAGTAATATTAAAATGAAAAGTAAAAAGAATATAAAGGGCATCATAATATTGGCGATTTTATGTATGGTAAGTGTGCTTTTTATAAACATAAGTTTAGCATCAAATACAGCAACAGTAAGTGTTGAAACAGCTAGACTTAGAGAAACTGCAGATACAAGTGGAAAAGTTTTAGATTTACTTTCTATGAATGATAAAGTAGAAGTATTAGAAAAAACAGGAGATTGGTATAAAGTAAGAGCAAAAGGAATTACTGGATATTTAAGAAACGATTTAATCACAGTTGAAGAAGGAAATTTGGTAGAAGAAACTAATACAAATAATTCAGAAGCTGAAGAAAATGTAAATATTACAAATGAAGAAGTCAATGACAAAGAACAAAATGTAGAAGATACAGAAGAAATAGAAAAAGGAATGCAAAAGATTGCAAAAGATACAAAACTAAAAATAGTTCCAGCAATTAATGCAACTGATATTGTTGAAGTAAAAAAAGATGAAGAAGTAAATGTAATAGAAATTATTAATGATTGGGTATGTGTAGAAACTCAAAATACAAAAGGTTGGATAAGAAAAGAAAATATTCAAAAAGAGGAGCCTGCTAAAGAAGTAGTGGCAGAAGTTGTAGAAGAAGTAACAATTAAAAAGCTATATGTTAATACAGAATCAATATTTGTAAGAGAAGAACCAAGTAGAACATCTAATAAAGTTACAAGTTTGGTAATAAATACATTAGTAGATGTTGTATCAGAAGAAAATGGTTGGAGTAAAGTTAAGGTAAATGGAAAAGAAGGATACATATTATCAACACTTTTATCTACTAGAAGACAAGAAACATCAAGAAGTAGTACAACAAGAACTCAAACAAATACACAAACAAGTAATACAGCAAATACAGAAATAGCACAAGTTGCAAGTAAAAATGAAGAAACACAAGCAGTAGCACCAGCAGTAATTGGAGCAGGTGCTACAGTAGTTACAACTGCTAGAGGTTATATAGGTAGTAGATATGTATATGGAGGAACTACTCCTAGTGGATTTGATTGTTCAGGATTTACTTCATATGTTTTTAGATTACATGGAGTAAATTTAAACAGAACGGCAGCTGGACAGTATAGTAATGGTGTAGCAGTTAGTAAGGCAAATTTACAGCCAGGAGATTTAGTAATGTTTGGAAAATCAGGAATTAGTCATGTTGGAATCTATATAGGTGGCGGAAATATGGTTCATGCAGCAAATTCAGCAAATGGAGTTAGGATAGATAATATTAACTCAGGATATTATGCTAATCAATATGTAGGAGCAAGAAGAGTAATATAAAAAAGTGATTATGAAAGGGTGAAATATATTAAAAGACCAATTCTAATTGCAGTTATAGGATATATAATACGGTATATTATGGGGGCTATACTTTAAAATAAGTATAGTCTTTTTGTATGTTCTAATAACTGTAATTTATATATTAATATTAAAAATAATAAAGCAAAGTATTAAGAAAAACAAGAAGAACAAATTTAAATTATTATCAATAAAAAGGTATTTTAGATATATAAAACTAGTAGTAAAATTAAAAATAGTTTTAGTCATTATATTTTTTTCTATTATTTCAAATTTAATTACAATTATACAAAATGATAAATATGAAAGTTTATATCAAGAAAATGAAAAAATCCAAATTTTAGGAATTATTGAAAGTAATAAACAAGAAAAAGAATATTATAACAGATACAAATTAAAAGTGATTAAAGCAAATAATCAAGAAAGTTATAAAAATACATATGTATATATAAGGCTGGATAAAAAATCTTCATATGAGTTTGTATATGGTGATGTGGTAATATTAGAGGGAGAATTTCTTGAAACTGCAAGAAAAACAAACTATGGAGGTTTTGATTACAAGCAGTATCTAAAAACATTGAAAATATATGGAGAGATAAGAGCTGATAAAGTGAATATTGTGGATAATAACAAAGGAAATCTTATAATTAAAGTATCAAATGATATTAGGTTTAGTTTAAAAGAAAAAGTAAATAAAATAATAAAAACTGAAAATGTTGGGATAATGGAGGGATTGTTAATAGGTGATACATCTAATATTAATGAAGAATTAAAAGAAGATTTCCAAGTTCTTAATATTTCACATATTTTAGCAGTATCAGGTACACATATTGGATATATAGTCATAGGTATTAGTGGCTTTATAGGTAATCATTTAGGTAAAAGAAAGACAAAATTTGTTATAATCATTATTCTTTTTATGTATATGTTAGTAACAGGTTTTTCTGCCTCCATTGTAAGGGCAACAATTATGGGGATAATTTCAATTAGTTCAAAATTAATACATAGAAAAAATGATATAGCAACAACAATTTCTTTATCATTATTGCTTCTATTGATAGATAATCCTTTTGTAATTACAAATATAGGGTTGCAATTATCATATTTAGGTACAATTGCGATAGTTATATTTAATAAAACAATATTTGGGATATTAATAAATATAGGAAAAAAGGAAGAGAAATTTAAGAACAGATTAGATAGGAAAATAGATAAATTGGTATTTAAAATAAAAGAAATAATATCAATTACACTTTCAGCACAAATTATAATATTTCCTGTAATGATATATCATTTTAATCTATTTGGAACATATTTTTTAATAGCGAATTTTTGGACTAGTATATTATCAGGACCTTTAATTTTAATTGGATTTTTAAATCTTTTATTATCATATATATTTATGCCATTAGCTAATACTGTGAGTATAATAACTAATTTACTAATAGACATATTTATATCAATATCAAAAATAAGTGAATTGCCATATTCAAAAATTTATTTAAGAACACCTAAAATATTTGAAATCATAATATATTTTATCATAATATTTATATCATTTTATATTTATTCAATATATCATTCTAAATTACTAAGTAATACTGAGAAAAGAATAAAGAATTTAATAGAATTATTTAAATACAGATTAAGAGAAAATCAAAATAAGGCAATAATACTAGTAGTTATAATAATTATAATTTTTAGTTTGATTGTATTAATTCCCAAAAATTTAAAAATATATTTTGTAGATGTAAGTCAAGGGGATTGTACATTTATTGTAACCCCAAAAAATAATACAATTTTAATAGATGGTGGAGGAAGTTTGCAAAGTAATTTTGATGTAGGTAAGAGTGTATTAATTCCGTATTTACTAGATAGAGGATACACTAAAATAGACTATATATTCATAAGTCATTTTGATCAAGATCATGTGGGAGGAATTTTAACAGTTTTAGAGGAATTAAAAGTAGGTAATATAATAATAGGAGAGCAAGGAGAAAATAGCAGAAATTATGAGGAATTCTTAAGAATAATAAAAGAAAAAAAGATAAAAGTTGAAGTAGTAAAAAGTGGAGATATTATTAAAATAGAAAATGGAATACAATTTGATATATTATGGCCTAACGAAGAACTAATAAGAGAAAATATACTAAATAATAATTCGGTTGTAATGAAGATGAAATACAATAATTTTTCTATGTTATTTACAGGAGATATAGAAGAAATTGCTGAAAAGAAAATAGTAAATAAGTATTTGGATACAAATATATTGGAATCTACAATATTAAAAGTTGCTCATCATGGTTCTAAATCATCCTCGATAGAAGAAATTTTAAACCTTGTAAAACCCAAAATAACAGTGATTGGAGTAGGTAAAAATAATGGAACTCAACAGCTTTCCAAAACAGGAAAAATGTATTTAGTGAATCGATTTCGGACACCCGAACTCAGAGGTGGTGGAAAGATTAGAAAAATATGGTTGCAAAATATTTAGAACAGATCATCATGGTGAAATTGTAATTAGAGTCAATAAAAAAGGGAGAATATGGATTGATACAATATTAAATTAAAAAGAGTAGTTTTTGCAAATGTGTAGAAATAATTAAGGACGGAAATAGGGTGAAGAAAGTTGGAGGGTGTTATACAGTGGGTAATAGAAGAGATATTGAAAAACCTAAAGGAGGAAGACCAACAGTTGAATATATGTTGAAAATAAATACTGCAAAAGAATTAGCAAAGGTTGAGAATAATCAAATGGTAAGAAAAATTAGAAGATATTTTATAGAAATTGAAGAGAGATATCTAGCTATAGTATCTAATTCAAAAAATATATTTGATTGTATAAGGCCACATTCAAATCTGATTGGAGCAATAGCTAGACAGTTAGGTTATAAGAGAAGTTGGTAGTAATTACTGACTTCTTGTTTAACTTTATCATAATACAAGATATTTGTATAAATATTACAAAACTTGTAAATACTAGTAAAAAGTATTTGAAGAGGAGAAAGATAATATGAATAAAATAATTATAATATTGATTTCAGTTATTGTAATAATAGCAGCAGTAATTACAGCTGTATTGATATTTAAACCAAATCAAAATGAAGTAGCTCCTAATATAGAAACAAGAGTATCAGAAGAAATTTTAGATGAATGTACAGATGAATATGAGTTATTAGAAGAAGAAAAAATGTTAGAAGCAAATTCAAAGCAAGAGAGAATATCACCAAATGCAGATATGATAATAAAAACATTTTATAAAGATTGTGGACATACAAAAAACGACTATTCAAACATATTAGAAGATTTAGTTAATAAAACAGAAGAAGAGTTAAAAAAAGTTTATACAGATTATAAAGTTGAAAAATTTGAGATTAATCAAATTATATTATATCAAGAATCAGAAGGAGAATGTAATGAACATTATATAGTAAGAGAAGAAGAAGGATTTATTGTTATTTTTAAAATACTAGAAGATAAATCAGAAGAGATTATGGAAAAAACGAATATATCAACACAATATTTAACAGACACAGATAAAATAAACATGAGAAGAGGAATTGAAGTAAACGGAAAACAACAGTTAAATCAATTAATAGAAGATTTTGAATAAATATAAATAAGAAGAAGGAATTTTTTAATTTTCCTTCTTCTATTTATTATTATTTTTTTTCTATTTATCCTTAGATTTTTTCTCTTTTTTATCAACAGTAACATCTTTTTTTAAATCATCTTTATCTATAAATCCTTTTTTATATAAATCTTTCACATACATAACCAAAGAAAGAATAGTAGAAATTATAGCTAAGCAATAAAAGTAGAAATCTAAATGTTTCCAAATGAAATCTAACTCAAATTGACTTGACAAAAGAGAAATTACAATGGCTATATAAAATAATACTGTAGCTAATTTGCCATACCATTTACTATATACAACAACATTTTTTCCATATAGGAAAGAAGCACCACATATCATAAAAAATTCTTTTGATAAAACAATAACTAAAATCCAAAGAGGTACAATATTAGTAATTACTAAAGATGTTAAAGTACCAATTTGAGTTAGTTTGTCAGCTAAAGGATCCATTAATTTTCCAAAGTTAGAAATTAAATCATATTTTCTGGCTAAAAATCCATCAGCAACATCAGTAATACCAGATAATGTAAAAAATATAAAAGCTAATATATAATTACCAGTAAAAATATAAAATATGATAAATGGAATAAGTAAAAATCTAACAATTGTTAATCCATTTGGTATGTATTTTAGCATAATTTTTTCTCCTATTTTACTTTGAATTTAAGTGTGTCTTTATCTAAATCTATTTCTACAGTTTGGCCATCTAGTAGTTCGGTTTTTAATATCATTTCAGATAATTCATCTTCTATATATCGTTGAATAGCTCGTCTTAAAGGTCTTGCACCAAATTTTAAATCAGTTCCTTTTTCTAAAATAAAATTCTTAGCATTTTCTTTAATATTAAGTTTTATATCTTTATTATTTAATGCAATGATAGTATCTTTTAACATTAAGTCTACAATTTCAAGTAATTGTTTATTATTTAAAGAATCAAATGCAACAATTTCATCAATTCTATTTAAAAATTCAGGGCGGAAAATATCTTTTAAAGAGTCTAATAATTTAGCTTTATTGACTGTTTCACCACCAAAACCAATTGAATTATTATTTAAATTAGAACCAGCATTTGAAGTCATAATAATGATTGTATTTGAGAAACTAACAGAATTTCCTTGACTATCTGTTAATTTTCCATCATCTAATACTTGAAGAAGTATATTAAATACATCAGGATGAGCTTTTTCAATTTCATCTAGTAAAATGATAGAATATGGTTTTCTTTTTACTTTGTCAGTTAATTGTCCTGCATCATCGTAACCTACATATCCAGGAGGTGCACCAATTAATTTAGAAGTAGAATGACTTTCCATATACTCAGACATATCGATTCTAATTATAGAGTCTTCTGAACCAAACATTTCATATGCTAAAGATTTAGCAAGCTCTGTTTTACCAACACCAGTTGGACCAACAAAGATAAATGAAGGTGGTCTTTTAGTACTTTTTAATCCTGCTCTATTTCTTCTAATTGCCCTAGATACTGATGAAACAGCTTCTTCTTGTCCAATAATTCTATTATGAAGATTTGATTCTAAGCTCAGTAATTTTTGAGTTTCAGCTTCTGTTATTTTTTTTACAGGAATTTTTGTCCAACTTTCAATTACATTGGCAATATCTTGAATTGTAATTTGTTTTAGTTTTAATTCACTATTTAGTTTTTCAATGTCTTCAATTAATTGACATTCACGAGTTTTTAAGTCAGCAGCTTTTTGATAATCTTCTGTTGAATCAGCAGCAACAACTTCTTCTTTTTCTGATTGAACTTTTATTAGTTCTTGTTTTAACATTTCTAATTTATATAATTCTTTATTTTCTAAATTAATTCTAGAACAAGCTTCATCTAATATGTCTATTGCTTTATCAGGTAAAAATCTGTCATGAATATATTTTTCAGACATAATAACTGACTGACGAATAACATCAGCAGAAATTTTTACTTTGTGATAATCTTCATAATATTTTTTAATTCCTTCTAAAATTACAACTGAATCTTCAATATTTGGTTCTTCTACTAAAACTTGTTGGAATCTTCTTTCTAGTGCAGAATCTTTTTCAATATATTTTCTATATTCTTTTAGAGTAGTGGTACCAATTAATTGAATTTCACCATTAGATAGTGCAGGTTTTAAAATATTTGCAGCATTCATAGAGTGTTCTCCATCACCAGCACCAATAATATTGTGTATTTCATCAATAACTAAAATGATATTACCACTTTCTTTACAATCATCAATAATGCCTTTCATTCTTGATTCGAATTGACCTCTAAATTGAGTACCTGCAATTATTGCAGTCATATCTAGTAAATAAACTTCTTTGTTTAATAATTTAGCTGGAACATTTTGAGTTGCTATTTTTATTGCAAGCCCTTGAGCAATTGCAGTTTTACCAACCCCTGGTTCACCAATTAAACAAGGATTATTTTTAGAACGTCTATTTAATATTTGAACAATTCTTTGAATTTCTTTGTCTCTACCAATAACTACATCTATTTCATTATTTTTTGCTTTAGTTGTTAGATTAGTTCCAAAAACATCTAAGAATTTTTTCTTTTTATTTTGTTTTGTATTTTTTTTCTTTTCAACTTTAATTTTTTTCCTATTATTAGAATCATCTTGTTCATCTTTTTCTTCTTTAAACATATTTGAAAAAATCGAGCCAATTGGAATAGCTGTACCTGAAATTTTAGGAGCATTTTCATCATTGTTTTCTGAATTAGAATCAAATGTTATTGCCCCTTCTAAGTGTTCAATATCTTCCAAATTTATATTTTGGGCTAAATCTTTGAAAATATTTTCAAATTGTTTACTCATATCACCTAAATTAATTTTATCATTTGATAAGATGTCATTTTGCTTATTTAAAACATCAAGAGAATTTATTCCTTTTGTTTTAGCACAATCATGACAATATCCTTCCATAGATTCTTTATCATTTTCTATTTTTTTATAAAAAAGTATTGCTGGGTTTTTATTACATTCTGAACATAACATACTTTAAATTCCTCATTTCTATATAAAATATAATATATATGATATCGTAAAATCAAGTAATAGTCAATAAAATTCTACATTTTTAATATAAAAATTAATAAGAAAAAATGTAGAAAAATGTTGTTTTTTCTGAAGTAATGGAAAATTTAATTAGATATGTTAAAAATAAGTAAAAATTAGAGTTATTTATTTGATAAAACAGTTTACTTAAAAAAGAATGTTGTAGGAGTAAATGAGGGATTTTTCAAAATGAATAAGAAAAATATAAAAAAATATTGATTAAAAAAATATTGATAAAGCAAAATAGAAATGATATAATAAAAAAGAAGTATGAAATAAAGAGGATAAAAGATGAATGTACAATTACCAGAGAAAAATAAAATAGAGAAAAACCAACTAATGATATATATATCAATAGCACTTATTTGTGTTATTTCAATTGTTATTGCATTTTATGTGCAATTTTTTGCAAGAATAGATATAGGTGGATTGATTGGATTTTCACAAGGGAATGAATTTGGAAATAAGACAGATGAACAAATTGAAATAATAAAAGCTGATTTTGATAATATATTTACAAATAGTATAACAGTACAAAATGAAAATAATAATAAAAAAGAAGATAGTACTAAAGAAATGGTATATACAAATATACAAAGAAAAGAAAGTAAATTAAATAGTTATGATATAGAAGTTAATATCCCATATATTAATGTAGATAGTGATATAGCAAAGCAATATAATAAAGAAATTCAAGATATATTTGTAACTAAAATGGATTCAATACTTGCAAGTCAAAATGAAAATATAATTTATACAGTTGAATATGTGGCAAATGTACAAGATGATATATTATCTGTTATTATTAAATCTAACTTAAAAGAAGGAGCTAGTGCTCAAAGAGTTATTATCCAAACATATAATTATGATTTGAGAAATAATAAAGAAATATCATTAGAAGAAGTACTTAGTATAAGAAAATTAAATAAAGATAATGTAAAAGATAAAATTATAAGTGAAATAGAAATACAGCAAAAAAATGTAGAAGAATTAAGAAAATTAGGATACAATATTTATAGTAGAGACATATCAAGTCAGATGTATAATTTAGAGAATTCAAAAGAATTTTATTTGACAGAAAAGACATTATATATTATTTATGCATATGGAAATCAAACATTTACAAGTGAAATGGATTTAGTTATTTTTTAAACTCAAAAGAATATAGAAGAAGTATGGTGAAAAGGTTATACTTCTTTTAAAATATAAGATAAAAAAAGAGAGTAGTTTGCTTTGAAACTATTCTCTTTTTTGAAAATAAAAGGGGATGTTTTTAAATTCGAGTTAATAAGTAACTTATTAACTATATTAGTAATATAACAATAGTATTTGTCCTTTTTGTGAATAAAAAGTGAAAATTAATATATTTTAATTTATTTTGGAATTTAAGGTTGTTCTCCTAGAATTAAGGTTAATTCTTTTTCTTGTTTATCACGAATTACTTTAATTTTTATTTCATCACCAATTTGATAGGAATTTTTAATTTCATTTAACTCATTCATTGTTTTAATTGCTTTTTCATCAATAGAAATAATGATATCATTAGGCATAAGCCCAGCCTTTTGGGCACTTGATGAATCTTCAACAAATCTAACAAATACTCCAACTACCATATTATATTCTAATGCAATTTGATTGCTTATATCCATTCCAGAGATTCCAAGATAAGGCCTTTTTACTTTACTAAATTGGATTAGTTGTGAAGTAACATCTATGGTAGAATTAATGGGAATAGCAAAACCTAAACCTTCAATTCCAGTTCCAGATAATTTTAATGTATTAATTCCAATTACTTTTCCATGACTATTTACTAAAGCACCACCACTATTACCAGAATTAATTGCAGCATCTGTTTGGATTAAAGTGAAATTTTTACCATCAATATCTGTCATTTTCCTGTTAATACCACTAATTACACCACAAGTGATACTGCTTTGCATACCTAAAGGGTTTCCAACAGCCATTGCAAATTCACCAACTTTTATATTATCAGAATCTGCAAATTCAGCTTTAATTAAATTTGTTTTTTCAATTTTTATAATAGCTAAGTCAGTTATTTCATCTTTCCCAATAATTGTAGCTTCATATTTTGTATCATCATTAAATAAAGTAACAATAATTTTAGTAGCATCAGACATTTCAAAATAACTTTCAGATGAATTAGTTGATAAAATATGATTGTTAGTTAATATATAACCATCATCACTAATAATAATTCCAGAACCAGTTGCAGTTGTGATAGAAGTTGGTGTGAGCATGTTAAATTGAGATAAATTACTACTTATGTTATATTCAACTTCAATACCTACAATAGATGGTAAAATAGTATTTGCTGCATAAATGGAAGTATCTGAATAATTAGACAAAGAAGTTTGTGTAACATATCCTAGATTTTGATTTATATTTTCATTTGAGTTGGTAGTAATTAAATTGGATTTATTATGATAAAAACTAGAGTATATCCCAATTACAAGAGTACAACCTAAAATACTACTAAAAAAAGGAATTAATATATGCTTACCTAGATTAATGTTAGACTTTTGCGAAATTAAAGAAGAGTAACTATTTTTATTTTGAATGAATTTAAATTGACTTCTATTTTTTGAACTATTTTCCATAATTAACCTCCGAAAAAATTATTTATTATCAGTATAATCAAATAATGGAAAAATAATGCAATAATTGTGTGAAATTTTTGTGAAAAAAATATATACTTAGGCAAGAAAATGAAAAAAATTTAATTAGATTAATAAAAGGGAGTGATTTAAGTTAATCTATAAAAAAAGAAGTTTTTTCAATTTATATTGAAAATATTGAAACAAAAATATATAATAGGGAAAAAAGAAAGAGTGGTAAATAATATGGATATAAAAAATAATAAGGGGATAACATTAGTGGCACTGGTTACAACTGTTGTTATATTATTGATAATTGCAGGAATATCAGTATATTCTGGAATGGGAATTATAAGATATGCTAAAATTGAAGAATTAAGGACAAATATGTTACTAATAAAGGCAAAGGGAAAAGAATATTTAGAAGTAGCAAATTTTAGATTAGGTCCAAATCAAGAAAATGAATCTCAAATAGATAGAATACGAGAAGAAATATATTTGGAACAAGGTTTAAAAAAAGTAGTAAATGAAATAACACTTCCAAGTGCTATTCCAACTGCTAATTTGTATTTAGTAACTAATGAAACTCTTGAAGAATGGGGACTTAGTGCTATATCTAAAGCAGAAGGTGAAGAATATTTAATTAGTTTTGATGAAAGAAATTTAGAATTAGAAGTATATAGTAGTGTTGGGTATGATAACAAATATTCATTAACAGAAATAGAACAAATAGAGCTATGAAATTAGGAGAAATATAAAAAATGAAAGATAAAGAATTAGAAAGATTAACTAATTTAAAACAAATAGAAAATCAAATATACCAACAGAAAATAGAAAAAATATGTGGAATAGATGAAGCTGGAAGAGGACCTCTTGCAGGGCCTGTTGTTGTTGCAGGAGTTATTATGCCAAAAGATTCTATGATAGAGGGTATAAATGATTCAAAAAAAGTATCAGAAAAAAAGAGAGAAAAATTATATGATTTAATAATAGAAGAAGCAATTAGTTATTCAGTTGCAATAATAGGACAAGATGTGATTGATGAGATTAATATTTTAAATGCTACTAAATTAGGTGTTAAAAAGGTAATAGAAGAAATAGATATAAAACCAGAACTTATTTTAATAGATGCTTTAACTAGTATAGATACAAAGGGGATAAAATATGAATCAATTGTAAAGGGAGATACTAAATGCTATAATATAGCAGCAGCATCGATATTGGCTAAAGTAACAAGAGATAGAATTATGAGACAATGGGATGAAATATATCCACAATATGGATTCTTAAGCCATAAAGGATATGGAACAGCAAAACATATGCAGGCAATAAGAGAATGTGGATTATGTCCAATACATAGAAGGAGTTTTACTAAAAATATTTTAAATAGATAACTCTATTAGTAAAGTTAGGAGAAATATGAAAATTTTAGATATTATAGAAAAAAAGAGAGATAAAAAAGAATTATCTAAAGAAGAGATTGAATATTTTGTAACGAGATATTCAAAAGGAAATATTAAAGATTATCAAGCAGCGGCATTAGTTATGGCAATATACTTAAATGGGATGACAAAGCAAGAAACAACTGATTTAACACTTGCAATGGCATATTCAGGAGAGGTACTTGATTTATCGAGTTTAGGGAAAGTGATTGTGGATAAACATTCAACAGGAGGAGTAGGTGATAAGGTTTCAATTATATTACTTCCATTAGTTAGTTCTATTCGGAGTGCCAATAGCTAAGATGTCAGGTAGGGGATTGGGCTTTACTGGAGGTACTGTTGATAAAATGGAGTCTATTTTGGGTTATAAAACAGACTTAGATATGCACACTTTTGTAAAAAATGTGGAAAAGATAGGTATAAGTATGATTTCACAAACATTAAATTTAGCACCAGCAGATAAAGCACTATATGCACTTCGTGATAGTATTTCATGTGTGGAAAATATATCTTTAATTGCTTCTAGTATAATGAGTAAAAAAATAGCAAGTGGTGCAGAAAAAATTGTGCTTGATGTGACAGTTGGAAAAGGAGCTTTTATGAAAGATAAGGAAAGTGCAAAAAAACTAGCTAAAGAAATGATTGAAATAGGAAAACTTGCAAATAGAGAAACTATATGTGTATTAACAAATATGGATGAACCACTGGGATATACTATAGGAAATGCATTAGAAGTGATAGAGGCAGTACAGTTTTTAAAAGGGAAAATGTCAGATGATTTGAAACAAGTTGTTTTAGAATTAGGAGCATATATGATAAAACTTGCAGGACTTGGAGAAAATTTAGAAAGTAATAAAAAAAAGATGTTAGAAAATATTCAAAATGGAAAAGCATATTCTAAATTTTTAGAACTTATAGAAAATCAAGAAGGTGATATTTCTTGTATTGAAGATTTAGATAAGTTAGGTAAGGCAAAAATAATAGAACCAGTTTATGCAAAAAAAGATGGATATATTTTAGAAATAGATGCAAAAGAAATTGGGAAATTAGCAGGAAATTTAGGTGCAGGAAGAAGTGAGAAAGAAGATTCAATTAATTATTTAGTTGGAATTGAACTAAGAAAAAAAGTAGGAGATAAGGTTAAAGAAAAAGATATATTAGCATATATCCATTCTGAAAAACAAGAAGATACTATATTTGCTATAAAAAAATTAAATGAAATTATTAAAATTTCAAGTGAGATTGTAAATAGGCATGAAGTTATAATTGAAATTGTTAAGTAAACTATTTATCCCATTTTGATATTTTTAAATTAGACCCGAACAAACAAATTGCTTGGGTCTAATATTTTTGTTAAATAATTAATGATACTATTTTTCCGTGATTTAAATAGAGCTAATATAGACAATTATACTATAGCCATGATATAATATTAAAATAAGGAAGAAAGGATGAGATTAAATGAAAGAACAAAAAGATAAAAAGGTGAAAAATGAGAATAAATATAAGAATAAAGATAGAGGTCAAATGTTTGTAAGAATAATGGCAAGTATTTTAGCTTTAATGATGATAGTAGGAGCAGTAGCTGGATTTATATATGCTATATTTGCATAAAACTAATTCCCTTTAAAAATAGATATTTAGAGGGAAATTTATATATGAAATTTTTAGAGGGAGAAATAGATGGTAGTAAATTTAGGTATGAGTTGGGAAAGTTTCTTTACAGATAATATAATGGAATATATTAGAACACTCAAGGAAAATCCTTTTGAACTAGTAACTTTAATATTAGATATAGCAATTGTTGTATTTTTATTATATTGTTTTTTAAAAGTTGTAAAAAGTTCAAGAGCTTGGCAATTGATAAAAGGAATTACTTTATTAATTATATCAACTTGGATAAGTGGATTATTTAATTTAAAAATTGTAAATTGGATTTTAGCAGGAATTATGAACCTGGGTGTTATTGCAATTATAGTTATATTCCAACCAGAACTAAGGCGTGCATTAGAGCAATTGGGAACTAATAAAATAGCAAAGTTTTTTGGAATAGATAAAGATATATCTGCAAAAACAAAAGAAGATATATATAAAATAGTAATTGCATCAACAGAACTTTCAAAAGAGCGAAAAGGGGCTTTAATTGTTTTAGAAAGAGATATCAAAGTGCAAGATGTAATAGCAACAGGAATTCCAATGGATGCAGAGGTTTCTCCACAATTGTTAGTTAACATATTTGAACCAAAAACACCATTACATGATGGAGCTGTGATAATATCAGGTAATAAAATGGCAGCAGCAGCTTGTGTACTTCCTCTGGCAGGCGACAAAGAAGTTTCAACTGGACTTGGAACAAGACATAGAGCAGCAATTGGAATGTCAAGAGAATCAGATAGTATAGTAGTAGTTATATCTGAGGAAACTGGAAAAATATCAGTTGCAAAAGATGGAACTTTAATTGTAGATGTAAGAGAAGATGTGCTTAAAAAAATATTAATAAATAATATGGTTACTAAAAGATTTGCATCAGAAATAAAGCAAAGACAAAATAAATCTAAAGAATTAAAAATAGAAAAAAATGAAAAATAATAAAATATGAAATACCCAAAAATCTTAAAAATACTAAAAGGAGAGAGTATAAAAAATTGAGAAATATAAAACTAGAAATAGAATATGATGGAAAAGAATTTAATGGTTGGCAAAAACAACCAAATAAGCTAAATATACAAGGTACAATAGAAAAAGCAATAGAAGCTATAACAAAGGAAGAAATAGAATTGATGGCATCAGGAAGAACTGACGCAGGTGTTCATGCAACTGGGCAAATAGCAAATTTTAAAACAAATTCAAATATACCTATTGAAAAGTTTGCAATTGCAATTAATAGTAATTTAAAAAAATCTATTTTAATAAAATCAGCAGAGGAAGTAGAGCAAAAGTTTCATAGTAGATTATCATGTAAAAGAAAAACTTATAGATATATAATTAATAACTCAGAAGAGGGAACAGCAATTTATAGGAATTTAGAAACACATATTTCAAAAAAATTAGATATTGAAAAAATGAAACAAGCAGTAAAATATTTTGAAGGTGAGCATGACTTTAAAGCATTTAAATCAAGTGGAACAAGTAGTAAAAGTAGTATTAGAATAATTTTTAAGGCAGAAGTAATTGAAGAGGGAAATAATAAAATTTGGATAGAGTTAACAGGAAATGGTTTTTTATACAATATGGTAAGAATTATTTCAGGAACTCTAGTTGAAGTGGGATTGGGAAATATGAATCCAGAAGATATTCCATATATTTTAAAATCTGGAAAAAGAGATAAAGCTGGAAAAACATTACCTCCACAAGGATTATATTTAATTAATGTAGAATACTAAATATAAAAACCATATCTAAAGTAGGGAAAAATCCTTATTTAGATATGGTTTTGCAATTTATATGTGACACCATAACAAATGGCTTAGCATAATATAATAGTAAAAGATGAAAGGGAGAATAATTATGAATATTTTACTTATATTTTTTGCTATACCTATTGCTGTTATTGTTACTTCAATTGCTTTGCAAAAAGTTTTAAGGTGTCCTGCATTAGTAGCAGCAATTATTTTTGCAATATTTTTAGTTATAACATTTGTTATAGGTGATTTAATCTATTTAATAGTAACTATTATATTTACTTTTATAGCTTTCATTACAGCTGAAATAGTATATTTGATTTGTAGATACTTAAGAAATAATGAAGAAAATCAAAGTGAGGGAAACATTAATACAAATGTACAAAATTGCAATTGCAATTGTATTAATGGAAATGAAGGTAATAATATAAATGGTGTAAATGATTTACTTAGTATTAATAGTAGTTGTAGTAATAATGGAAATGGCGAGTTATTAACAATAAGCAGTAATTGTAATAATGGTTCAATAAATGAGTTACTAACAATTAGTAGTGATGTTTTTAATGGTAACAATAATGAAAATGAAAACATAGAATGTTGTGGTTGTAGAATACACAAAAATACTAGTAATAATGGAAGAAATGACTTGGCTAAATGTTATAGAAGAAGGTAGTAAACTTATTGTTTATATAACATAAAAAGACATATGTTATAAAAATTTTATACTAAAATTAACATATGTCCTTATCTTTTATTTAGTTTTTCTTGTTTTTCTTATTTTTTAAATTAACTATAATAGCATTATCATTATCAAATAAGTATTTAGAATCAGTATTATCTATTTGAACTGGATCCATTTCTTTTTTTCCATCTTCAAATTTTATATTTTTTAAATTAAATTTATTATCATTTGTTTCACACTCAGAAGAGAATTTTTTAAAATCATAAGCTTTAATTTTTTGTGGTTCTTTATACTTTGATTCTAGGTAATTAAATACCCCAGGCCCTACCATAAATCGACCACTATCATCTCTTATTTTATAAGCACCTTGTTTTTGTGAAAGAGTTTGTAATTTACCAGGTTTAAAGTGTTCAATAAATTTCCAACTTATATTTGTGTATTTAGAATCATATTCTCCTGTTTTCATATCCATACTATTACTATATGTCCATTTTCTTTTAGTACCAAATTCTTTTGACCACCATTCAACTTCTTCGTATTCAGCATTACCAGTAAAAATTTTACTAGCACAATTAGATAAAATAGTATTTTTGTAGTTTTCTTTTTGCCCAGGTGATGTTAATTGAGATAAACTTTGGACTGATATAGTTGGAGCTACTTTATATTTCCTATACATAGTAAACATTGCTTCAGTAGCTTTACAAATAAAGTCAGCAAACTCATCTACATATAGAAAATGTGGAATCCTATTACTTTCATTTCCAGGTCTTCTAAGTACAGCATTTTGCATAGATATTAAGAAGAATAGTCCAAATGCTCGATGTCCTGTTGAACCTAGATCACCACGTCTAGTGCAAATAAAAGTAATTTTTCCATCACTTAATGCTTCATCAAAATTTATGTTTTCATGTCTATTACATAAGATTGATTTAACACCAGGCATTCTTAATAAATTATCTAATTGACTAACAACAGAAAAAATATATTTTTCTGTATTTTCTTTGCCAGAACTATTTTTATAAAAGTTCTTTTTAAAATAAGAAATTTGAAATGCATATTTTTCTTTTAATTTTTCATCAAGTGCTAATATTTCACACATTTTTTCAACTAATTCAAAATTGGTTAACATTTTTAATAAATCTTCCATATTAGGAAGTGATCCTTCATTCATTTTAGGATACATTTCTTTTAGTAATATAGACACATTTTCAATTGCCTGAATAGATAAATCTTCTCTATAAGCTTCTTCTGTATTATTATGAGAAAAAGAATACATAGACTTTAAGGCAGAAGAGATAGTAATTGCAATTTTTGATGGGTCATCATAAACAAATGGATTTAGTCCAAGTGAATTAGGATTATTTGGGTCAATTATGTTATATTCAAAACCATAATTGTTAGTAACACTAATCATATGTTCTAAAAGTTCATAATCAGAAGACATTACAGTTAATCCAATATTTCTATAAATATAGCTATCTCCAGAAGAATCTAATAACATTTTTTTCATGTATGTTTTAAAAATTACTTCTTTTCCATATGTTGGAGATATCATATTTAAATTGAAATTTTTATTTAAATAATCATTGCTATATGGTTTATTCAATGTTGCAATTTTAGTTTTTAAAGCTGTATATCCCATTTCCTTTGATATTTCATGAAAAAAGAACTTTCTTTCAATATCTTTTGCTATTAATGGTTCATAGACTAAAGAAGTTTTTCCAGAACCAGAACCACCACATACAAATAAAGATTGATACCTAGAACTCTCAGGAATAACTATTTTCCTAGATGTTTCATTATCTATACAAAGATATGATTCACAAGTGTATGGTCCATGACCAATTTTTTTATCAGCTAAACTAATTCCACCATAATCCATAATTGATTCAAGATGAGTAGGATTATCATTAATTGAAAAAAATAACTTTTTAAATAATGGGTATACTGTAACTAGTGGCAAATAAATGGAAATACTAATAAATGCAGGTGTAACTAATTCAGAAAATTCTGTTATAATTTCAGTATAATTTGGAACTGATAATAATAGTAACCATGCTCCCATATTTAGCCATTGAGTAAACATTGAAATTACAATAATATATAGCCCAATTGCATATAAATAAAATAGGACTATTTTGTTATTTTTAACTTGTACAAATTTTGATTTACCTGAAAGTAGGAAAGCAAGTACAGGACAAGCTATTGCAAATGTATATGTAATAGGTCCCCAATAAGAATAAGAAACCCCTGTAAAAATCATAAGTAACATTTCTATAATTCTATCAACACATAAGTATACAGAAATGAGTGTAAAAAGATATGTTGCAAAAGTATTTCTATCTGTATTTAATTTCTTTAAAAATTTATCTATATATTTCACTTAAAATACCATTCCTTTAATTTAATATTATTTCATATATATTATCCTACAAAATAGCGAAAAAAACAAGTGGTTTAGCCAAATTAATAAATAAAAGTATATATAAACTATAATATGAATGTATACAAAGATGGTATAGTGAATATAATAAATAACAAATATTATAAAAGGAGATATATTATGGAAAATCAGATTTATATAAGAGAAGGTAAAATAATTGATAAAACAGAAATTGAAAAAGAAAATGAACTAATAAGAACTATTATAAAAACAAGAGAAGAATTAAAAATAGCAAATAGAAATTTTGAATATGCACAAGAAGATTTAGTAGATTATTATACGTATCAGATAAAAGCTAATCAGGCTAAACTAAGCTATTTAATAAAGATTGCAAAAATTAAAGGGATAGAAGTTGATATAGTAAATGATAAAAAATTTACTTTATGGAATGAAAATGAAGAGGCTGGATAAGTAATATTTGTCCAATATAAAGCATAAAAATGGTAATTAAGAAATTATTATCATTTTTTTATTGGAGTTGATTAGAGATGAACACAAATATTATTACATATTTAGCATGTATTTGTTTTTTATTTATTTTTGGGAGAATATTTATTTTACCATTAAAAAAAATATTAAGACTAATAATTAATTCAGTATTAGGAGGAGTAGCAATTTTTCTAATAAATTTAGTCGGACAAAACTTTGGATTTCATATAGGACTGAATTTTTTTACTGGTATAATAGTTGGATTATTGGGATTACCAGGAGTAGTTAGTTTAATTGTAGTGAAATTGTTAATTGGTTGAAAATATAAACAAAGTATAAAGTAAATCTATACTTTGTCAGCAAACGAAAAAGAAAGAGAATTATTTTTTCTCTTTCTTGATATGCTTAAATAAATCATTTGGCTCACATTCTGGAATAGAACAAAATTTTTTTGTATTTTCGTGTTTAATTGATTTAGTCTTATTTTCAAAAAATTCATACTATATTCACAAAAATTGTGGTATAATATATAATATAAAAAGGAGATGAATGCTATGTCTGCTCAAAAACAAGAATTATATAATGTTATAGAAAACTTACCAGAAGAACTTTCTATTAAAGTAATTGATTATATAGAATATTTAAAATTTGTATATACTACAAGTACAGCTCCATCCGATTTAATCGTAAAAAATAACCAAAAATTAGTGGAAAAATTAGAAGAAGGTATGAATGATACAAATAATGGAAGAGTATGTTCTCTTGAACAAGCATTTGAAGAGGTTGAACAAATATTAACAGATTAAAATGGAGGTTTTCTATTGGAAAAATATAAAATACAATTATCTATAAAAGCAAAAGAAGATTTAAAGAATATTGTTAGATATGTTAAATATGAGTTATTAGAACCATTAATTGCTCAAAAGTATGCTGAATTAATAAAAAATGAAATTAAAACTTTAGAACATATGCCTCAAAAATTTGCTGTTATAGATACTAATATTGTAAAGTATGATAATTTTAGAAAACTAATAATTAAAAATTATATTGCTTTTTATAGAATTAATGAAGAAGAAAAAATAGTAAATATAGAAAGAATTTTATATGGTAGTACTGACTGGAAAAATAAATTATAATATAAAAATATTTAAAATGAACATGCATTTTTGTATGTTTATTTTTTACTAATATAATAAATATTTACCAAAGAAGAAATCAATAAATTATTTAAGTATGTGGATAAATTAGAATATGTAGATATAGTTTTAATAATGATTTTACAGTGATGAGAGTTGGAGAATTGCTATTAATAGAAATTAAAGATGTACATTTAAACGAAAGATATACAATATAAAAGAAACCCTTTGTTTTCTGATAAAACAGGGTTTCTTCAAGGTTTTAAAAATGTTTAGTAAAAATGAATTATTCAACAGTAACAGATTTTGCAAGATTTCTTGGTTTGTCAACATCTAATCCCTTTTCTTTGGATATATAATAAGAAAATAATTGAAGAGGGATAATAGATAAGATAGGTGATACAAAAGGATTTGTATCAGGTATTTTAATAGTTAAATCAAATAATGAAGAATCTATAATTTGATTTGTAATAACTAAAGATTTAGCACCTCTTGTAATAACTTCTTGAATGTTACTAATTGTTTTTTCTACTAATTTTGGATCAGTTATAATACTTACAACTGTAATTCCATTTTCAATTAAAGCAATAGGTCCATGTTTTAGTTCTCCAGCAGCATAACTTTCAGAATGGATATATGAAATTTCTTTTAATTTAAGAGAACCTTCTCTTGCAACTGTTTCATCAACACCTCTTCCTAAAAAGAAGATATCTTTTTCTAAATATACTTTTTTAGAAAAATCTTTAACTATTTGTGATAGTTCTAAAGTTTCTTCTATTTTTTTAGGTAATTCTAAAATATCTTTTTTCAAAGTAGTTAAAACAGTACTATCTTTTCCTAATATTTCAGCAAAATATATAGAAAGAACAGCAAGTAAAGTTACTTGAGAAGTATAAGCTTTAGTTGAAGCAACAGCAATTTCAGGACCTGCATGAGTATAAATTGAGAAATTTGCTTCCCTGGTAATAGAACTTCCAATTACATTAGTAATAGCTAAAGTTGTAGCACCTTTTTCTTTGCAAAGTTTAAGTGCTGCAATAGTGTCTGCTGTTTCACCTGATTGAGAAATAAAAATACATAAAGTTTTTTCATCAACTAAAGGATCTCTATATCTAAATTCAGAAGCTATGTCTACTTCAGTCTGGATTTTACAAAGCTTTTCAATTACATTTTTTCCAACTAATCCTGCATGCATAGCAGTACCACAAGCTATGATATATATTTTACTAAGACTTTCTAAATATTGTTTTGAAAAATTCAATTCTTCAAATTCGCATGCAACCTCATTAAATTTAGCTCCAACTGTTTCTCTAATAGCATTTGGTTGTTCATAAATTTCTTTTAACATAAAATCATCATAACCATCTTTTTCAGCACTTGTTGCATTCCATTCAATTGTTTGAGTTTTTTTATTAATTAATTTTAATTCTGTATCATAGAATTTAGCATCATTTCTGGAAAGTATAGCAAATTCTAAATCTTCTAATAAATAGAAATCTCTTGTAAAAGAAAGTATTGCTGGAATATCAGAAGAAATGTAATTTTCACCATCACCTTTACCAATTACTAATGGACTATCTTTACGAACTACTATCATATTATCTGGAAAGTCTTTGCAAATAACTTCTATTGCAAAACTTCCTTTAAATTCAGAACATGCATTTTTAATAGCTCTTAAAAATTTCAAGTCATCTGAGCTATTATCATTTGTATAATGATAATGAATCAAATTTGGAATAACTTCTGTATCTGTTTGAGAATAAAAAGTATAACCATTAGTTATTAAAAATTTTCTTAATTCATTATAGTTTTCAACAATACCATTATGAACAACACTAAATAAATTACTATTATCCATATGAGGGTGAGAATTTTCTTTAGAAGGTTTACCATGAGTTGCCCATCTAGTATGAGCAATTCCAATAGAACCTTCTAAATCATCGATTCCCTTTAAATTATATAAATTTTTAACTCTACCTTTATCTTTCATTACAGAAATATCATTTTTTTCGATTGTTGAAATACCTGCTGAGTCATAACCTCTGTATTCTAATCTAATTAGCCCATTAATCAATATAGGGCTTGCTTTTTTTGTTCCTATGTAACCTACAATTCCACACATAGTAAATCCTCCTTAAAAGTTTTATTTTTGGAAATGCAAAAAAATACACACTTTTTTTGCATAAAGAAATCTTAAATCAAATTATTTTAAGACAACTAAAGTTAAAAGCATGCTAAAATAGGCTTAAATGTATTAATTTTTTGTTACAATATTACTATTGATTTTTAAATTAACACTTTGACCTTAAGCTAAAGCCATTAAGGTATCCGCCGAATTTTTCGATAACCTTAATCCTCGTCAACATAGAAAAATCTAAGTCCAGGCGCTATAATTAAATTTTGTATTTTACCCTCCTTAAATAATAAATTTTGTTAAAACTTTTTAGCACTTCTTTCAACATTACTCTATTATATTACACTAAAAAACAAAATGTAGCAAGTACAATAAAATTTTTTGTGTTTTGACACACTAGGGACGGTGTCAAAATGTTTCATTTATGAGATATAAAAACTATAATATAAAGCTAAATTTGATTTTCATAAATTATTAGATTGAAATAATTTATATAGTAGGATATAATTTAAGTGAAGAAATGAAGGGGGAATTTTAGTATGAATAAAATTGGAATTATTGTTGCAATGAGAGAAGAACAAAAAGCAATTATAGATGTAATGGAAGATATAAAAAAAATACAAATATTTAATTTAGTGTTTTTTGAAGGAAAAATACAAAACAAAGAATGTATTATTGTTAAAAGCGGAATAGGGAAAGTAAATGCAGCAAGGACTACACAAATATTAACAGATAATTTTGAATTAGAATATATAATAAATATTGGTGCAGGAGGAGCAGTAAATCCATTACTTGATGTTGGTGATGTTTTAGTTGCAAAATATGTAGTACAACATGATTTTGATATTACGGCTTTTGGTCATAGTAAAGGATTTATTACAGGGGTTGGTGATAAAGTGTATTGTGATTATAAACTATTAGAAAAATTTCAAATGTATATGAAAAATGCTCAAAAGAGAGATTATAATATAAAAATAGGAGTAGTAGCAACAGGAGATATTTTTTGCACTGATCCAGCTATGAGAGATAATATTATTGCGACTTTTGATGCAGATGTTGTGGATATGGAATGTGGAGCAATTGGACAAGTTTGTTATCTAAATCAAATACCATTTGTTGAAATAAGAACTATTTCAGATTCGCCAAATGGCAAGAATGCATCTACTTTTGATGAAAATTTAGAATTTGTATCAAAAAGATGTAGTAATATATTAGAAGAATTTTTAAAATGAAGTTTGTGAAAAATGCAACAATTATAAAAAAACATGTAAACTCTTGTATTTTTAAGTGTTTTGTGTTAAAATATATATGAATTGTTTATTAAAAAAAGAGAGGTGAATATGAAAACAAAACCAATAGAAACATTAATAAGGATTTTTTGGACTGATTGTGATGGGGAACATGAAATGGAAGTAGAGAACTCGGAAAAACTAAATATAACAAAAGATATATTAAATAAATTTAAAGCATCAAATGAAAGACTTAAAAAAATTGAGGATATTTATGATGCTAATAAATTTAAAGAAATTAGAAAACAAAAAGGAAATAAAGGGGAAAGAAAAGCACCAAAACCAGAGAAGGCAGTACTAAATATTAAAAGAGATGAAAGTGGAAAAGAAGAGAAGAAACTAGAAGATTTTGAAAAATAAAAATACAAGAAATTAAAAATTCTTGTATTTTTATATTGACAAATGGAAAAACTACTATTATAATAGTGAAGTCTTAAGTTATGGCGAGGTAGCTCAGCTGGCTAGAGCATTCGGTTCATACCCGAAGGGTCGTGGGTTCGACTCCCTCTCTCGCTACCAAAAGATATTGTAAAAGAAAATCAAATTTTAATTTTGGTTTTCTTTTTTTGTGCTAAAAAGTACAATTATTGTATAAACAGCAGAATAAATTGACTATTTAAATAAAAAATATTAAATATATGAAGTAGAAAATTAGTAGTAATAAAAAATAGATTTTTGAATAATATAAAATAAAGATTAATTATACACAATTTGAAATTAGTATAGCTTGTAGAAAAAATTTAATTTTATAAAATATTTTAGCATAAAAAACAAAACAAAGAATAAAATTAAATTATATAAGAGTTATTATGAATAATAAAATATAAGAAATAATAGATGAAAATTTATAAAAAACTTTTTTGTAAATGAATAGAATTGTTTAATAAAAAAATAGGGAAATAAAAATAATTAATGATATTATTTAAATAACAAAAGTGAGGTGCAAAAAAATGCTTGATAAGATATGTAATTTTATAACAAAAAAAATAAGGGAAGAAATGCCTGAGGTAGATGATGAAAAAGCTGAAGTAATAAATTATGGGCTTCAGAATATAATTGGAGAAATACCTAAAATATTTATAATGTTAATAATTGCATTTATTTTAGGAATATTTCCTCTAGCATTAGTTGCATTTGTTGCTAATTTTGTATATAAAGGTGCATCAGGTGGAATTCATTTGAAATCACATTTAGGATGTATTATTTTTACAACAGCATTTTATTGTATTATACCATTTGTTTCTCAATATATTTTTATGAGTCAAATTGTAAAGTATATTATAATTGGATGTGTTTGGGTATTTGGAATGATAATGATTAAATTATATGCTCCAGCTGACACAGAAGATGTACCAATACTTATTAAAAAGGATAGAAGAAAAAAACAAATAGTATCATATATAGCATTTTCAGTAGGATTATTAGTAGCAGCATTCATACCAAATAATACAATATCAAACATACTATTATTAGTTAATTTTTTTCAAACTCTTACAATTACTAGATTAGCATATAAATTAGCAAATAATAAATATGGATATGAAGTATATGGAAATACTTCAGAACAATCAGTTTAATACAAAATATTATATTTTGTGTTATATATATATTAATGGAAAAGGGGGATTTATTATGTTCAAATTCTTAGCTAAAACTGCTGAAAAATATGCAAAAGCAACTAATACAGCATGTTTAGGGATTGCAATATTTCATCAACCAAAAATGCCAGCTAGTATGATCAAAAAAGACTAATTACAAATTGAAAATATTGGTAAAAAATAGTATGAAATTGTTATTTTTACCAGTATATAACTTAAAAGTTATAGTTTATACAATTCAAAATCAAAAGCTATTTTAAATAGTCTTTTGTAAAAACAGTGTAATCAGATAGATTATGCTGTTTTTATTTACCTAAATATTTATATTTTAATAATGTATTAAAATATAAGTAGTTGTATGAAAAATAATAAAGATAGGAATAAAAAAGTATGGAAGATGCAAAGTCATATATTGGTAAGTTAATGAAGATAAAAATAGGTAGACCTATTAGCTCAAAATACCCTAAATATAAATATCTATATCCACTAAATTATGAATTTATTTCTAACACAGTAAGTGTAGATGGTAGATAGAATTAGATTGATATTTATTAGGATTATTTGAGCCACTTGAAACTTTTGAAGATATGTGTATTATTGTAATACATAGAATTAATGATAATGATGGTAAGTTAATTGTTGTGCCTAATGGGAAAAATTATACAAAAGAAAAACAGTATAATCAGTTATGATTCATACTGTTTTGTCTGGAAATATTTTTATGGCTATTTTTCTTGCTTATAATAGATTTCTAATTGTTGGGAAAATAGTTCATCGGTTTTAGATGTGTGTAGATTAATATTATTATTTTTCTTAATTATTTTTCGAACTTCCCATAATCCAAGTCCTGTATGATTTTCCTTTTCTGAATGTCCTTTTTCGAATATTTTTTCTATATCAAGATTTTTGTTTTTGTAAGTATTTTCAATTATTATTAATTGTCTTGAATTTGTGTAATCATTTCTAAAAATTAAATTTATAATTTTCTTTTCACATTTTGCACTTGACTCAATTGCATTATCTAAAAGTATTCCTAATATTTTTGCAAAATCATATATTTTCATATTTAAAGTGGATAAATCTAATAAAAAACTAATATTTATTTTAATATTTTCTGAATCTGCTTCATTGTATTTTTGTACTAATAAATTATATATTCCATCATTTTTAACAGAATCAGGATCTAGTAGATATAAATTATTTACACTTTGGCAATCATCAACTAGTTGTGAATAGTAATCTTTTAATCCTTTCATATCTTCAGTTGCTATATATCCACCAATAGTAGTAACAGTATTATCAAAATCATGTTTAAAACATCTAACACCATCATGAAGTACATGTAAAGTTTTATTATATTCTTCAGCACTTTGTAATTTTTTAGCAGTAGACACTAACTTAAAAGCTCTGGTTAAAGCATAAATGTTAATAGTGAAATATACAAAAAATGATATGAAATTTAAAAAGGTAATCAATATAGGTAAAGTATCAACATAATAAAATAAAGTGATTGATTGAATAACCACAGTTAACAAACCAAGTAACATAGTAATGAATATCATTCTTTTAGTATTTTTATCTAAACTTTCAACAAAAGTAATTCTATAACCTCTGTGTTTTAATATCATAATTACAATTAAAATTGGAATATAAACAGTTGTTACATATAAAATTCTATATATTGGAATTACAGATAATTCATTAGTAGATATTCCAAATAAAGTAATAAAGGGATTTAATATTAAGGTAGTAACTAAATTAATTATAATTGCAGAAAAGATAGTAGATATAAGACTATTTAAAAATGTTATTTTTAATATAAGGCAAGCAGCAATGAACATTACAAAATAATTAATAAAAACATTAAAAGGATTTGCTATAATATAGTTAGTAAATTTCATAACAAAGAAAATCAAAATAGCATAGATAATCTTTTGCTTTTTAGTTGGTATTGCATTAGAAATGAACAAAATAAGCATCATCATTAAAAGACTTTCAACAATACCAAAAGGAACTAATAAGATATCTACCAAAATCTTATTTTCTGTGCTAACAGCTACCCATATATTATTCAAAATTTCCATATTCCTTTATAACCTCCATAAATTCTCTTTTGTATTTTGGACCTATTTCACAAGTATCACCATTTTTGAATGTAATTGTGCTAGAAACTGGTTCAATGTTTCTAATTTGAGATAAGTTTGCAATGTAAGATTTGTGACATCTAATATATGTTTTAGGTAACTTATCTTGAAATTTGTTAAATGAACTATAAGTATCAAAGTCATGAAAAGAAGTATGGAAAACTAATTTCATTCCATCTCTTTTTATATATTGAACTTCTGATTCATCAACTAAGGTATTTTTATTATCAATTTTAATATACTTTTTTGGAGTGCTGTTAATATCTTCAAATAATCTGATAATAGTTGATTCTAATCTATCATAGGTGATAGGTTTTGCTAAATAATCAAATGTTTTATATTTATAAGCTACCATAGCATATTCTAAATGGCCAGTAGTAAATATTAGATAAAGATTTTTCTTTCTTTTTCTAATTTCTTCAGCAAGTTCTAAACCATTTTTGTTAGATTTTAAATTAATGTCTAATAACAATACATCAACAGTATTTTGTTCAATATAATTTAAAATGTTATTAGCATTATCAGATTTAAAAGAAATTGATGCCTCGAAATTATTTTTTGTGAATATTGATTCAAGCATTTTATTAAGTTTGTCTAGGAAATTTAAATTATCATCACAAATGACAAAATTTAACATATTTAATTCCACCTTTCATTATAATGTAAAAATAAGGAAATAAGGTTAGACAAAAATAAACAAATAACCTTAAATTCCTACGTACTTACACAATATAATCCAAAAGAATCATATTGTCAAGACTAATTTACAAAATTATCCAAATCAATAAAATAACCTATATCAATAATATTTTGAAGTAAAAGTAAAAGTATGATAAATTTACTAAAATGTGGGATTGCAAATATATTTTTGTTTAATTATGTAGTAAAAATAATTAAACAATTTTATAGATTTAAAGATAGAAAAGATTTAATAGTTTGATAATATAATCAAATAAAGTATACTGGGTGGTCATTTTAAGTATTAATTCTCATAATATCATAAATTTAATAATATTATTTAAAATAAAGTTTATATAGGAAGAATAAAAAATGTTAGATAAATAATAAAACTATATTGAAAATGTTAATATGAGACATTTTGGAACCGTCCCTGGTTTTGCATTATTGCTTCTAATATTTTGAGTTATAGGAGGATAGAATGAAAAAGTTTTTAAAAAATACTAATAAACAAACTTCAAGATTTCTTTTTGGTGTTATATTAATATTAGCTATATTTTCATTTAGTGTTATTAATATGAATAATAAAGAAAGTGTTCAAACTAATTCAAGTATTGCAAATAATAAGAAAATAGGTTGGGGGATAAAGAGAAATTTAAATAATGAACAACCTGATGTTGGTAATCAAAATAGGATGATTTTAGAATCTAATGGTGGAATATGCTTGGGAAGTAGTGATAGTAAAAAAATATATCTAACATTTGACCAAGGTTATGAAGCTGGATATACAAAATATTTATTAGAGACTTTGAAAAATAATAATGTGAATGTAACTTTTTTTCTAACAGCTCACTATATAAATACTAATTCAGAGATTGTGGAACTTATGATTAATGAAGGTCATATTATAGGCAATCATACAGTAAATCATAAAAGTATGCCAGATTTAACTGATGAAAAAATAGAGGCAGAGGTAATGAACCTACATAAGGTTTTAAAAGATAAGTTTAATTATGAAATGAAATATATTAGACCTCCTATGGGAGAATTTAGTGAAAAATCTCTGCAAAAAACAAAATCCTTAGGATATACAACAGTAATGTGGTCTTTTGCATATGAGGATTGGAATGAAAATAATCAACCAGATGAACAAGCTTCAAAAGAAAAAATATTAAATAACTTACATAATGGTGCGATAATACTACTACATGGTAATTCTAAGACAAATGCTAATATATTAGATGGAGTTATAAAAGAAGCTAAAAATCTTGGATATGAATTTAAGTCTTTAAATGAATTTGAATAATAGAAATACAGAAAAGAAACTTAGAGTATAAGTCAAAGTTTCTTTTTTGTTTATTATTAAATATTTTTCTTATTCTTGTAGAATCATATATGGAAATTGTCAAGTTTTTGAAAGAATATTCTAAAAAGTATCATAGTTAGTGTAAAATATGTTGATTAATTGGTCATTTGATGAAAATTCAAAATTAATTGCTATTAGGAAAAAATAGAGACTGTATAAATAAAATAATTAAACTAACAAATAAGGAAATAGATAAAAGAAATGGAATGAAAAACATAAATAAAGGTGTAAGAGCCTGAATAAAGGGAGATGTTAAAATAAATGAATGAAACTCATACTAAGTAAAATGGAAAACAAACTTTACATAATCTACATAATGTGTTACAATATATATGTAACTCGTTAAAAATTCAACAGAATAATTTTTTTGTTGGAACCATTAGAAATTAATCCCAAAATGGGATAAGAAGGAGGAAGTAATGAAAACAAGGGAATTAGTAACAGGACGGTATATAAATCCGAAAATTTATGTTCTTTACTATGAAGATGGTAGAGAATTCCAAGTGATAAGAGAAAAGGAACCATTCAATATAGCAAATCAGCTGAGAGAATGGATTCCTATAAGGGTTCCGAATAAAAACGGAAAAGGAACAATAATGGTGTGCCAAAAATTTGGCAACCAAGGAAATGTTATCGAAGAATTTCCTTTAAACCACAATAAAAAAGGTTTATGGGCATTAACATCCGGTTCTGCAAGAAAAGGCGTGTTTCACAGGTATGTGGAACATGAAAATGAACTAGAAAAAACATTGGCTCAAAAAGGAGTAAGCCCTAGAGTAATTAGTAGGGTGAAAACAATAGAGTTGGAGTTAGAAGAAGGATACTTCAATTCGGGATTTGGATATTCAATAGAGACCGATGGGGAAAAAATAAGAGCCCCATGGCAAAAAAAACCTTATGAGCATGGAGATAGGCAATATGTGGTGGTATCTGGAGCAACATACCTCATATATTGGGAAATTGGAAACAGTAGTAGGGTTAAGAGAATTATTTTGACCCCAGATGCAAATGAAAAGGAGGTTGTAAAAAAAATATAAATGATAAAAAGAGAACTTAAGATATAATAAGCTATTATATCTCAAGTTCTCTTTAATTGTAAAATGAAAACTAAATGTCTTATGTGTGATTCTAAAAGCTTTAGTTATGAGAAAAAATCCCCATTTGATATAATATAGAAGGTCTTATAAAGCATAAAACAAAAAGGAGATTTTAACTATGAAAATAGACAAAAATAGTTCAATACATAGTGCATGGAATTGCAAATATCACAAACAAAATACACATGAAAATAAGAAATATGTATGTAAAATTATATATGGATTAAGAAGAAGTGGCAAATCTGTAATTTTAAACCAAATAATAGAAGGGATTAAAGAATCAGGAGTAGATAATGAATATATTGTGTATATAAATTTCGAAATATTAGAATATAATTTTATTAAAAATGCAGTGGATTTAGACAAATATATTAAATCTTTAGTAAAAGATGAAAAAACATATTACATATTTTAGATGAAGTACAAAAAGTAGAAGAATTTGAAAAAGGAATTAATCCTTTAAGAGTGAGAAATAATTTTAGTATTTTTATAACTGGTTCAAACAGCAAGAAGACTTTTATGGAATTATCAACAGATTTATCAAGAAGATATGTTAGTTTTAGGATTAATCCATTAACATTTAAAGAAATAGTAGAATTAATAAAAATAAAACAAATAGATTATGAAAAATTATTATTTGATATATTTGAATGGGGAACATTACCACAAAGATTTTCTTTAAAAGAAGACCAGTTGAAATTAAACTATATTTATTTTAATATATATTTCAAAAAAATATAGACTTTTTCCGAAATACTTTGTCAACAAACTGAAAAACAGCAATTCTTAATAGAATATGCTGTTTTTAAACATTTAAATAAAGTAATAAATATAAGTAATAAAACAAATAAAAGTATCATAAAAATAGAAAAGGAGACTTATAAACTAAAAGATATTATTCTCTAACATATAAAATATATTTAGGAGGAAAATGTGAGAAATAAAAATGCAAATAAAAAGAAAAACAATCGAATAGATAGGTTATTAGAACTTCCAAAAGAAGTTTATTCAAATATACCTAAAATTATTATAACAGGATTTGATGAAATGATAATAGAAAACTTCAAAGGAATACTTGAGTATGAAGAATTTTTTATAAGAATAAATACACATATGGGAATAATAAATATAAATGGATACAATTTAAATCTTGAAAACATGACAAATGATGATATTAAGGTAATTGGTAAGGTGGAAAGTTTAGATATTGAAAGAATAGTTGATTAAGGAGTTTTTTATGAGTATAAAAATAATACTAGGATACATATTTGGATATTTAAATATTGTAGTGGAAGGATATTATATAGAAAGATTTATTAATATATGTAAAAATAACAAAATACTGATATGGAATTTAAAAAGGGATAAAGAAATTAGATTGAAATTAAAAGTAGGAATACATGATTTTAGAAAAATTTGTGAAATAGCCAAAAAAACTAAATGTAAAGTAAAGATAAAAAGTAAAAAAGGAATCCCATTTTTATTAAACAGATATAAAAAAAGAAAAATATTTTTAATATTTTTATTAATATTAGTAATGATAATGTTTTTATCTTCAAATTTTGTATGGAATGTGGAAATTAGAGTAGAAGATGATAGAAAAATAGAAAATATCATGGAAGATATAGAAAGTGCTGGACTTAAAATAGGAGAATTAAAATCAAGTATAAATACAAAAAATATAATAAGTCAAATAAGATTAAAAAGAGAAGATATTGCATGGATTGGAATTGAATTAAAAGGAACAAATGCAATAGTGAAATTATCAAAAGCTGAAAAGAAGCCAGATATTATAGATGAATTAGATTATTGTAGTATAGTATCTAATAAAACAGGAGTAATTACAAAAATAAAAGCGCAAAATGGAAGTATAAATGTTAAAGTGGGAGATACTGTAAAAGAAGGGGATGTATTAATAAATGGTTGGATGGAAGGAAAATATACAGGAATTAGATATGTTCATGCAAAAGGAGAAATAGAGGCAAAAGTTTGGTATAGTAAATCAAAGATAGTAGAGTACAAGACTACGCAAAGACAAGAAACAGGAGATTTGGAAAATAAATATACTTTGAAATTTAACAATTTTGAAATAAATTTGCACAAAAAGCTTTCAAAATTTGAAATTTATGATACAATAGACGAAGAAAGTAAATTTAAGCTATTTTCAGATTTTTATTTACCAATTTCTATTAAAAAAACAACTAATAAAGAAGTAAAAGAAGTAGAAAAACACTATGAAATGGAAGAAGCAAAAAACTTAGGGATAGAAGAACTACAAAAAGAATTAGATAATGAAATTGATAATAAAGAATCAATTGTAGGCAAAAATATCAATACATATGAAAAAGAAAATGGTATTGAAATTGTGGTTACATATGAAGTGCTAGAAAATATAGGGACAAATGAAAAAATTGTATTTTGAAGGGATGATGTAAATGGAAGAAAGAAGTCTTAGAATAACAGGAGCACATACTACATTTTTTAATAAAATAACAAACACACTAACTAAAATGTTAATACCTACAAAAATAGGAATTAATGGAATGTTAATAACAATTAAAAGAAACAATATGTTAAAAAACTTTGAAAATTACATATCAGATAAAGAAAATTATGATAAACAAGAAGTAGAAAAAAAATATGATGAAACATATGAAATATATTTAGAATCATTAGATAAATATGTTATGGATTCAATTTATAAAAAAGTGAAAAATAATAGTGCAACAGAATTTGAAAAAAATGCATTATCAAAATACTATGAAGTTACAAGTTTAAAAGAAAGTGAATATATTGAGTATAAATATAGAAAGCAAAAATATTTAATAGAATTAGACCATGAAGGGATTAGAGTAGGATCAAAAGATAAAATAAAAGAAAAATATAATAAATTTTATATATCAAAAATGGATTCATTATATAAAGGAATACTTAAAAACTATTCAATTAAAGTAGCAGATACAACAAATATATATGATTCTAGTAAAGAGTGGATATATACAAAAATCTTTTATACATTAGAAGAATACATACAAAATATATTAGCATTAAAAATAGAAGTAAACTATGACAATACATTAAAAGGAATTGTAGCTGAATATGAAAATTATGAAACATATACAGTTGGTAAATTGGACACAAAAGACAATATAGAAAAAAATATGATATTACTTGGAATTAGTAGAAAGCTATTTACACATAGTTTGCCACTAATAGTTGCAGAACAATGTTATGAAAAACTTATGAAAGATGCTAGAAGTTTAGTGCAAGATACTAAAATAGCGACCAAAAGAGAAAAAGCATATTCAATGTTAATTAATCTAATAGAAGACTATAATATGAAATTGTTATCTACAAAAGTATATTGGGAATCTCAAAAAGAAAAAGATGAATACAAAATATTTTGGAATAAGTATAAAGAAGTTATAAAATTAAAAGAAAGTAATTTTATGGAATTTGTAAAACAAAAAGAAATATTGTTTGTGAAAAATGATTTGAAAAATATAAAAAACAGTAAAACAGATTATTCTAAAATAACAAAATATTATAAAAGAAAATTGGTAGATCATGGAGTTATGAAACAAATAAGTAATTCATACAAATCAGAAGGAAAATACATAAAAATTAAGGAAGTTGTATAATATGTATGAAATAATATATGAAAATATAGAAGAAAAAAAAGAATATGAAAAAAATATAAAGAAAGTACTAAAAGAGTGTTTTAAAGAAGAAAACTTGGAAAATTCAAAACTATATATAACAGTAACTTTAGCAACATCTGAATATATAAAAAGAATTAATAAAGAGTACAGAGGATTTGATAAAGCAACTGATGTGCTTTCTTTTCCAATGTATGAAAAAGAAGAAATAGATTTTAAAATAAAGAACCAAGATTTTAAATATGAAGATGTTTTAGGAGATATAGTAATATCAATAGAACAAGTAGAAAAACAATCACAAGAATATGAACATAGTTTTGAAAGAGAATTTAGTTATATGTTAGTACATGGATTTTATCATTTAATGGGATATGATCATATAGAAGAAGAAGAAAAGAAAATAATGAGACCAAAGGAAGAAAAAATATTAAACCAGTTAAAAATAGATAGAGTTTAATATCAAAAAGGAGTTAAATATGGCAAATAAAGGAGTAAAAATATTAATATTTATATTAATGATTCTAATTATAGGAGCAGGAGCAGTATTGGCATATAAAATAGTACAAGATAAAGAAAAAGAGGAAATTGTAGAAGAAGAAAAAAGCCAAGCATTAGAAGTGATATTAGAACAAAAAGAAGTGCAAATATTCAAAGGAAATAATAGACCAATTGCAATAATGATAGATAACCATAATAAAGCATGGCCACAAGCTCGGACTAAATGAAGCATATTTAGTTTATGAAATAATTGTAGAAGGTGGAGAAACAAGATTAATGGCTCTATTTAAAGATACAAAAATTGAAAAAATAGGTTCAGTAAGAAGTGCAAGACATTATTTTATAGATTATGCAATGGAAAATGATGCGATATTTGTACATTTTGGAGAAAGTCCACAGGCTAAAAATGATATAAAAAAATATAGTATAAATGATATAGATGGGATAGCAGAAGATGGAACAACATTTTGGAGAGTGAGAAATAAATCAGCACCTCATAATGCAGTAACTAACATGGAAAGACTATTGCAATCAGCAAAAAATAAGAATTATAGATTAACATCGAGTGAAGAAAGTGTACTAAATTATACAACAAAAGAGGTTGATTTAAAAGATGGACAAGAAGCAAATACAGTAGTAATACCACACTCAACATTGCAAACAGTAAAATATGAATATAATAAAGAAAAACAAGTATATGAAAGATATGCAAGAAATCAAAAACAAGTGGATGAAGAGACAAAAGAAGTAATTACAACTAAAAATATAATAATAACATTTAATGATAATTATACATTAACAGATGCAGAAAATAAAGGTAGACAAGGTTTAAGAAATATAGGAACATTTGATGGGTATTATATAACAAATGGAAAAGCAATAAAAATAAAGTGCATAAAAACTTCAAGAGAGAGTCAAACAATATACAAAGACTTAGAAGGAAATGAAATAGAAATAAATGATGGAAATACATTTATAAATATATGTCCAAAAGACAGTAAAGTGGAAATAAAAGGCCTTGGATTAGAAAATTAAAAAATATAATAAAAATTTAGAAAAGTGAAAAAGAAAGGTAGTTGAATTGAAAATGAATATATATGACACAGCTAATAGATTAGCACAAGAAATAAAGCAATCAGAAGAATATGTGAATTATAAAATGGCAAAACAAGTGTTGAACTTAAACACAGATTTAAAAGAAAAAATGACAGAATTTGAAAAGATGAGATATGAGCTTCAAATAGTTGCAATGCAAACAGGGAAACAAGATGAAGAACAATACAAAAAAATGCAGGAGTTATACATGGAATTGGTAGAAAATGGAGAAGCTAAAAAATTCTTTGAAACAGAAACAAAGTTCAATATTGTAATAGCAGATATAAATAAAATAATAGGAGAAGCAATTAAAGATGTAATGCAATAATTGTACAAAATGAGCTATTATAAAATGAAAACTTAAAATATATTAGTGTAAGGGAGAGATAAAAATGGAATTTATCATAATATCAATTATTTCACTAGTAGCAATAATAGTACTTAAATATATATTTGAATATAATATGAAGAAAATAAAACAAATAGGAGAAGATCAAAAGTTAGATGAGATATCAAAAAAATATCCAAATAATATAGAAATGTGCAAAGAGTATTTGAAGAAATTAAACAATGAGAATGTAAAAATAGAAGAAAATACTGAATCAGAAGCAAGCTTATATATAGCAATAACAAATAAAATATTGATAGCAAATATAAAAAATACATATACAAGAATACAAACAATAGCACATGAATGTTTGCATTCAGTACAAGAAAGAAAACTGTTACTATTTAATTTTATATTTTCAAATATATACTTAATATATTTTTTAACTATTAATATATTAGCAATATTTAAAATATTACCTAATAAAATGATGTTTCTAAGTATTTTTCTAATTTTAAGTTTAGTATATTATTTAGTAAGAATATTTTTAGAAAATGATGCAATGATAAAGGCTAGATATTTAGCTAAAGAATATATAGAAGAAAAGAAAATATCAGATAAGGAAGAAATAGATAAATTAGTTTTAGGGTTTGACAAAATAAATAATATAGGGATTAAATGTATTAATTATAATTTCTTTATGCAAATAATGATAAAGGTATTAATTTTTAGTATTATATGTTTTTTTAGATAATTGAAACAGGTTAAAAATCTTAATATAAAAAAAGAACAATCAACTAGGATTGGTCTTTTTCTTCTTCTAATAGCATATTTAAAATTTGAGGATATATTTGATTTGCATTTTGTTTCCAATTATCCACAATTCGTTTTGCTCTATTTCTAGAACCAGCAAATGTTTTAACTTCAAATATTGTTTCATTATTTTCTACGATTTTACATTTAATTGTATAACTATTTTCATCTTTGGGTATGAATTCAGCAATAACAGAAGATTCTTCTTCTATTTTCGAAAATTCTTTTTCGAAAATATTATCTGCTTGTAGTTTTAATAATCCTGGTAGTACATCTTTTGTAAGAATATATGCATTTTTGCCTTCAGAAGTAATTCTGATAACTTGTTCTTCATCTTTTGTATAACTACCTACTAATTTGGAATCAATTAAATCTGTTAGAACTTGTTTAAAGTAGAAATAATTAACATTATTAATTGAAGTAACTATTTTAAACAAATGGTCTTGTCTGATATCATTGTCAATTAAATTTAATAAATATAAGATTAAAACCTTATTTTCTGCCAAAGTAGTAGAAGTATCTGAATTTGAACTCATAAATAGCACTCCTTACCTTGAAATTTTTTTTGATTATATCATGTATTTTAGAAAAAGTAAATGAAAAAACTATGTAAAGATATGTAAAATAGGGTATAATATATATCATACTTAGAGTAATAATGGTTTGGATAGAGAAAATAAGGAGTTGAAGTTTTAATATGAAAAAAGGAAAAATAATATTAGTAGGAACAGGTTTTGTTGGAATGAGTATGGCATATTCAATGTTAAATACAGGGGGGATTAATGAACTTGTTTTAGTTGATATTGATAAAGAAAAGACAAAAGGCGAGGAAATGGACTTATTACATGGTATATCTTTTGCACCTCAAAAAGTAGGGATTAAATCAGGGGATTATGCAGAATGTAAGGATGCTGAAGTTGTTGTAATAACAGCAGGAGCTGCACAAAAACCAGGACAGACGAGACTTGAATTAGTGGAAGTAAATGCTAAAATTATGAAACAAATAACAAAAGATATAATGGCAAGTGGTTTTGATGGAATAATAGTAGTTGCTAGTAATCCAGTTGACTTAATGACACATGTTGTATCAAAAGTATCTAAGCTTCCTAAAAATAGAGTAATAGGTTCAGGGACAGTTTTAGATACAGCAAGATTACGATATTTAATAGCAAATTATTTGAAAATTTCTACTAAAAATATTCATGCATATATTATGGGAGAACATGGTGATTCATCATTTGTACCATGGGAACATGCATATATTGGATGTAAAAAAATGAAAAAAATAATGGAAGATAACAATTATCCAATAGAAGACTTAGAAAAAATACATCATGAAGTGGTGGATGCAGCATATCAAATTATTGAAAAGAAAAAAGCTACTTATTATGCAATTGGTATGGCATTAAATAGATTAGTAAGAGCTATAGTAAATAATGAAAACTCTATATTAACAGTATCTGCTTATTTAGAAAATGAATATGAACAAAATGATATTTTTATCGGTGTACCAGCAGTTATTAATAGTGAGGGAGTAAGAGAAATACTAACATTAGATTTAAATAAAGAAGATCAAGAAAAATTAAATCATAGTTGTAATTTAATTAAAGAAATGAAAGAACAATCAATTGATTATATTATTGGGAATGAATAGTAAAAATATTTAAGGTTGTAGAAAGTAAGTGAATTATAACTGAGCAAAAGAATAAAGAGAAATTATACTTATTTAAGTATTGATTCTCTTTATTTTTTACTTATGTTACAATTTAGTTTTATTTTTTTCTATTATTTTTTGTTTTTTTATTACAATTCTAATGATTATAGTGACGAATTTGAGTATGCTCTATTAGTTAAATCAACATATAGAGTTTTAATTTCTGTATCGCTTTTATCATGGTTTATTTCATAAAAGCAGATATGTTCAGGATCAGTGTTTGGCATTATTAGTGTTAAACCAAATTGTTGGTGTGTTATTAAATAATGTCTAATAGCCTCTAAAATCATGTCGAATCCAATTGACACATTGATGTTATGGATTTCGATTTGAAGCATATAGTTGTCATGAATTTCTTTCATGTATAATGTAACTATTATTTCTGATGTTTCTGCTTCGATTATAAGTTTTTCATCTTGTGTTTTTAGTTTGAAATTATTATTCATTTGGTCTCCTTTATGGTGTTAATAATAGAAAAAAGTATATTAATATTATATCATATTCACATAAAATGAGCAAACTTACATTTTATTGAATATTTTCGTTTGTGGTACTTTTAAATTTTTACTAATTTAATCTTTCAACACAGCTTAGTTTCGTGTTGTTAATTTTATACTTGCTCCCTAAACTACTTTAGACATACGAATTTATTCTTGTAAATACCATTAATAGTATCTTGAATAACCTTATACTTTTTCAAATCTTTTTTTGTCATTATAAATTTCTCCATATACATATTTTAACATGTAGGGGTGACATTATCACACAAATTTAAAAAACTTGTTGACATACGGCTAAAAGCATTGTATAATAATAAAGCATGAGTTTTGCGTTGAAGCTAAATGTGGCTACATTTCTACTATCCGTAGAAGTGGAGGGAACTTTAGTGGAGTATGTCATGGCTAAGACCAGGCGGTAAGTTTAATAAAAAAGCACTTATCCCACAATAATCATGCTATAATGGGATTTTTATAAAGGTGATATTCGAAACACCAGGGTGCGTTCTAACTTGCCACAGTAATTTTGATAACAAAATCAGTTATCATCAAATAAATATATAGAAGGAGGGAAATTACAATGGCAAACACAGTAGCAACAAGTGAGAAAATTAGAATAAGACTAAAAGCATATGACAATGTAGTTTTAGATCAGTCTGCTGAAAAGATAGTAGATACTGCTAAAAAAACAGGAGCGAAGGTTTCAGGTCCTATTCCATTACCTACACAAAAAGAAATCGTAACAATTTTACGTTCTCCACACAAATATAAAGACTCAAGAGAGCAATTTGAAATGAGAACACATAAAAGAGTAATTGATATTCTTTATCCAACACAAAAAACAGTTGACAGTCTAATGAAATTAGAATTACCAGCTGGTGTTGATATTGAAATTAAATTATAAGAAAATAAAAAACTACATATATAAATGTAGAAAATTGACACTGTAAATAAAAACAGTTTCAGCAAAACCAAGCTGGTATAGCTAAAAACAAAATGCTAAATCAAAAGTATCAGCCAATAGTTAGGAGGAAAAAAGAAAATGAAAAAAGGAATTATCGGAAAAAAAATCGGTATGACACAAATCTTTGATGAAAAAGGAAATGTAATCCCAGTAACAGTTATTGAAACAGCAGGAAATGTTGTAGCTCAAGTTAAAACTGTAGAAACAGATGGATATAATGCAATTCAAATAGGATTTGGAGAAATAAAAGACAAACATATTAATAAACCAAGAGTAGGACATTTTGCTAAAGCTAAATTAACTAACAAAAAACATTTAAGAGAATTTAGATTAGATTCAGTTGAAGGTTATAAAGTTGGTGATGAATTAAATGCAGATGTTTTTACAGCAGGAGACAAAATAGATGTACAAGGTACATCAAAAGGAAAAGGATTCCAAGGTGTTATTAAAAGACATGGACAACACAGAGGTCCAATGACTCATGGTTCTATGTATCACAGAAGACCAGGTTCAATGGGAGCAACATCAACACCAGGTAGAGTGTTCAAAGGTAAAAAATTACCAGGACATATGGGGCATGTTACAATTACAATCCAAAATTTAGATGTTGTAAAAGTAGATATGGACAAAAATGTATTATTGGTAAAAGGAAGTGTTCCAGGACCTAAAGGAGCTATTCTAAAAGTAAAATCAGCTGTAAAGGCTACTAAATAGAAGGAAGGAGGAAATACAAAATGCCGAAAGTAGAGATAAAAGATATTCAAGGTAAAAAAGTAAGTGATTTAGAATTAGCTAATAGTGTATTTGGAATTGAACCAAATGAAGCTATAGTACATAGTGTTTTAGTTAACTATTTAGCTAATCAAAGACAAGGTACACAAAGTACAAAAACAAGAGCAGAAGTTCGTGGTGGTGGAAGAAAACCATGGAGACAAAAAGGAACAGGTAGAGCTAGACAAGGTAGTATTAGAGCTCCACAATGGATTAAAGGTGGTATAGCACTAGGACCTAAACCTCGTTCATATAAATATGCAGTTAATAAAAAAGAGAGAAGATTAGCAATTAAATCAATCTTAAGTTCTAAAGTATTAGAAAATGAATTAACAGTAATTGATAAATTAGAATTAAAAGAAATCAAAACTAAAGTAATGGTAAAAGCATTTGCAGATTTAAAAGTTGAAGGAAAAACATTAATAGTTCTTCCAGAAAACAATAAAAATGTATTAATGTCAACAAGAAATATTGAAGGAGTAAAAACAATTACTGCAAATAATATTAATGTATTTGATTTATTAAAATATAAAAATCTAATTTTACCAGTTGATACTGTTAAAAAATTAGAGGAGGTGTACGCATAATGTTACCAGAAGAAATTATAATTGCACCAGTTGTTACTGAAAGAAGTAATGACCAATTACAAGAAGGTAAATATACTTTTAGAGTAAATAGAAAAGCTACAAAAGTTGAAATAGCTAAAGCTGTTGAAAAACTTTTTGAAGTAAAAGTTTTAAAAGTTAATACAATGAATGTAAGTGGTAAAAAGAAAAGAGTTGGAGTTCATACAGGAAGAACTTCTAACTGGAAAAAAGCTATTGTTACAATACAAACTAATCCAGGAGAAACTTCATACCTTGCAAAAGGTGGAAAATCAACTAAAGTAAACAGAAAATTCAAAGATTCAATTGAAGAATTTATGGGAGCTTAAGTATTTAAGATGAAGTAAACACAAAAAGTTAGTCTTTTTGTATAATTTATCTGGAAAATACCAGGAAAATAAAGAATATCTGTAAGTGGAACAGGAAAAAATCCACGATTTAAGAAAAGGAGATATATAATCATGGCAATGAAACATTTTAAACCATATACACCATCGAGAAGAAATATGACAGTTTCAGATTTTGGTGAAATAACTAAAAAAACACCAGAAAAATCATTACTTGCAAAGAAAAAGAAACATGCAGGAAGAAATGTACATGGTAAAATAACAGTAAGACACCAAGGTGGTGGAAATAGACAAAAATATAGAATAATAGATTTTAAAAGAATAAAAGATGATATGGAAGCAACTGTAATTGGAATTGAATATGATCCAAATAGAAGTGCAAATATAGCATTAATTGAGTATACAGATGGAGAAAAAGCATATATATTAGCTCCACAAGGATTAACAGATGGTGGGAAAGTAATATCAGGAGAAAGTGCTGATATTAAACCAGGTAACTGTATGCCAATTAGTAGTATACCAGTTGGTACATTAATTCATAATATTGAATTAAATCCAAAACAAGGTGGAAAATTAGTTAAAGCTGCTGGACAAAGTGCACAGTTAATGGCTAAAGAATCTAAATATGCACATGTTAGATTACCATCAGGAGAAATGAGATTAATTTTAGCAAAATGTAGAGCTACAATTGGAGTAATTGGAAATAGTGATCATGAAAATGTTAAAATTGGTAAAGCAGGTAGAAAAAGACATATGGGTATTAGACCAACAGTTAGAGGATCTGTAATGAATCCAGTAGATCACCCTCATGGTGGTGGTGAAGGTAAAGCACCAATTGGACACGCAGGACCAATGACACCTTGGGGTAAACCAGCTCTTGGATATAAAACAAGAAATAAAAAGAAACAATCTAATAAATTTATTGTTAAGAGAAGAAAATAATCTAGAATTTGTATATCTTATACAAATTCAGATTATCTTAAGAAATTTTCTTGAAAGGAGGAAAATTTTAAATGTCAAGATCAAGTAAAAAAGCACCATTCATACAACCAGTATTATTAAAAAGAGTTGAAGCTATGAATGAATCAGGAAATAAAGAAGTTTTAAAAACATGGTCAAGAGCTTCAACAATTTACCCACAAATGGTTGGTCATACAATAGCTGTACATGATGGAAGAAAACATGTTCCAATTTTTATAGCAGAAGAAATGATTGGTCATAAATTAGGTGAATTTGCTCCAACTAGAACATATAAAGGTCATGCAGGAGACAAAAAAACTAAAAAATAAAATAAATAAACTATAAAGATAGGATAACTAAACTTATTTAAATGTAATAAAGTGGTTACCCAAAAGAAGGCTAGTTTAAGGAGGGAAATATAGTGCAAGAGCAAGAAATAGTGATAAAAAACGAAGCAAAAGCAGTACTTAAATTTGCAAGAATTTCAGCTAGAAAAGTTAAAATTGTTACAGATTTAATAAGAGGAAAAGATGTAAGTGAAGCTTTAGCAATTGTAAAATTTACACCAAAAGCATCAGCAGTAATCATAGATAAATTATTAAAATCAGCAATAGCTAATGCTGAAAATAATCATGGAATGAATAGTGAAAATTTATATGTTGCTGAAGTTTATGCAAATCAAGGTCCTACTCTAAAAAGAATGAGACCTGCTGCAAAAGGATCAGCAGTAAGAATTAGAAAAAGAATGAGTCATATAACAATCGTTCTTAAAGAAAAAGAATAATAAAAAAGGAGGCGTCAATCGAAAATGGGACAAAAAGTACATCCAACAGGTGTTAGAGTTGGTATAATTAAAGATTGGAACTCTAAATGGTATGCAAATTCTAAAAATTTTGCAGATTATTTAGTAGAAGATCAAAAAATTCGTAAATTTTTAAAGAAAAAATTATATGTTGCTGGAATTTCAAAAATTGAAATAGAAAGAACAGCTAAAAATATAAAAGTTAATTTACACACAGCTAAACCAGGAATCGTAATTGGAAGAGGTGGAGCTGAAGTAGAATCAATTAAATCTGAGTTAGCTAAATTAATAGGAAAAGAAGTTAACTTAAACATTGTAGAGGTAAAAAATATCGATACAGATGCACAATTAGTTGCAGAAAATATTGCAGGACAATTAGAAAGAAGAATTTCATTCAGAAGAGCTATGAAACAATGTATGCAAAAAACTATGAAAGCAGGAGCTTTAGGGATAAAAACTGCAGTATCTGGTAGATTAGGTGGAGCTGATATGGCTAGAACTGAATTCTATAAAGAAGGAAATATTCCATTACAAACTTTAAGAGCTGATATTGATTATGGATTTGCAGAAGCAAATACAACATATGGAAAAACAGGTGTAAAAGTTTGGATATATAAAGGAGAAGTTCTTCCTGAGAAGAAAATGGAAGGAGGAGACAAATAATGCCGTTAATGCCAAAAAGAACAAAATTTAGAAAAATGCAAAAAGGTAGAATGAGAGGAAAAGCAACAAGAGGAAATAAAATAACAGATGGAGAATTTGGAATTCAAGCAGTAACTGCTGGATTAATTACAGGAAACCAAATAGAAGCAGCACGTATTGCTATGACTCGTTATATAAAAAGAGGTGGGAAAGTTTGGATAAAAATATTTCCAGACAAACCAATAACATCTAAGCCAATTGGTACTCGTATGGGTAAAGGTAAAGGGGCTCCAGAATATTGGGTTGCAGTAGTAAAACCAGGTAGAGTAATGTTTGAAATATCAGGTGTACCGGAAGAAACTGCAAGAGAAGCTTTAAGACTTGCTATGATGAAACTACCTAACAAAACAAAATTCATTGTAAAAGAAACTGAAAAGGTAGGTGAAAATGATGAAGATAAGTAAAATAAGAGAAATGTCTTCACCAGATTTAGAGAAAGAATTAGGTGAACTAAAAACAGAATTATTCAAATTAAAATTTAGTTTAGCTACTAATGGATTAGATAATCCAATGAAAATAAAAGAAGTAAAAAAAGATATAGCTAAAATAAATACTATATTAACAGAAAGAAAAATAGCTGAGAGTAAAAAAGCATAAATTAGAAAGGAGAAGTCTAAATGGAAGAAAGAAATCTTCGTAAAATTATGGTTGGTACTGTTGTTTCTAATAAAATGGACAAAACAATTGTAGTGGCTGTCCAAACAAGTGTTAGTCATAAAGTATATAGTAAAACTGTAAAGAAAACATATAAATTAAAAGCTCATGATGAAGAAAATGTTTGTCAAATTGGTGACAAAGTAAAAGTAATGGAAACTAGACCACTTTCTAAAGATAAAAGATGGAGATTAGTTGAAGTTATGGAAAAAGCAGATATTAAATAAAAAGTAAATGAAAATAAGAATTGGAAGGAGGAACTATAAGATGGTACAACAACAATCAAAATTAAAAGTAGCAGACAATACTGGTGCTAAAGAAATTATGTGTATTAGATGTTTAGGAGGTTCTTACAGAAAAACAGCTAATATAGGAGATATAATAGTCGCTTCAGTTAAATCAGCAACACCAGGTGGCGTTGTTAAAAAAGGTGAAGTTGTAAAAGCTGTTATTGTAAGATCTAAAAGAGGTTTAAGAAGACCAGATGGTTCATATGTTAAATTTGATGAAAATGCAGCTGTAATAATAAAAGAAGATGGAACACCAAAAGGAACTCGTATCTTTGGTCCAGTTGCAAGAGAGTTAAGAGAAAAAGATTATATGAAAATATTATCTTTAGCTCCAGAGGTTCTTTAATCTGCTAGCTATCAAGCATTATAGATTAAATGAACAAAATAAAGTAATTGAAGAAAAGGAGGCAATCTCTGATGAGGATAAAAAAAGGAGATAAAGTTCAAGTTTTATCTGGAAATGATAAAGGTAAAACAGGAGAAGTTTTAGAAGTTATGCCAAAAGCTGATAAAATCATTGTTAAAGAAGTTAACATTAGAAAAAAACATGTTAAACCAAGAAAACAAGGAGAAGAAGGCGGAATAATAGAAGTAGAATGTGCAATACCAAGCTCAAAAGTAAATGTAGTATGTTCTAAATGTGGAAAAGCCACAAAAATAGGATATAGCATGGAAAAAGATAAAAAAGTGCGTATTTGTAAAAAATGTGAAGCAAAAATAAAATAATAATAATTAGAAAGGAGGATTAATAATCAATGGAGAAATTAAGAGAACATTATGAAAAAGAAGTAATCCCAGCATTAATGAAAAAATTCGAATATAAATCAGTTATGCAAGTTCCAAAACTTGATAAAATAGTAATAAATATTGGTTTAGGAGATTTAAAAGAAAATCCAAAAGCATTAGAAAATGCAATGAATGATTTAGTACAAATAACAGGGCAAAAGCCAATTAAAACTAAAGCTAAAAATTCAATTGCAGCATTTAAATTAAGAGAAGGTGTTGATATAGGATGTAAAGTAACATTAAGAGCAGATAAAATGTATGATTTTGCTTACAAACTATTTAATGTAGCACTTCCAAGAGTTAGAGATTTTAGAGGAGTTTCAAAAAATTCTTTTGATGGTAGAGGAAACTATTCTATGGGAGTAAAAGAACAATTAATATTCCCTGAAATTGAATATGATAAAGTAGACAAATTAAGAGGAATGGATATAGTTTTAGTAACAACAGCTAAAACAGATGAAGAATCAAGAGAATTATTAAGCTTAATGGGAATGCCTTTTAAAGCATAGTAGTTAAGGAAGGAGATTATTAAGAAATGGCTAAAAAATCAATGAAGATTAAACAAGCTAGACCACAAAAATACAAAACTAGAGAATATAATAGATGTAAATTATGTGGTAGACCACATGCATATATTAGAAAATTTGGTATATGTCGTGTATGTTTTAGAGAATTAGCACATAAAGGAGAAATACCAGGAGTTAAAAAAGCAAGTTGGTAAAATAAATTATATGAATAACTTTAGAAAAAAGAAAGAAAAGGAGGTAAGTAATTAATGAACATTACAGATCCAATAGCAGATATGTTAACAAGAATCAGAAATGCAAATAGTTCAAAACATAAAACAGTTGATATTCCAGCATCAAATATGAAAGTTGGTATCGCTGAAATCTTATTAAAAGAAGGATATATAAAATCTTTTGAAATAATTAAAGATGATACACAAGGAATCATTAGAGTTACTTTAAAATATGATGAAAAAGGAACAAGAGTAATTGATGGTTTAAAAAGAATTAGTAAACCAGGGCTAAGAGTATATGCAGCCAAAGATGAATTACCAAAAGTTTTAAACGGATTGGGAATTGCAATTATTTCTACATCAAAAGGATTAAAAACAGACAAAGAAGCAAGAGAATTAGCAATTGGTGGAGAAGTTTTAGCATATGTATGGTAATTTAGAAGAATACATATAAAAAGTGAATAAAGCAAACAAAGAAGGAGGGAAAACTCAAAATGTCAAGAATAGGAAACAAACTAATTACAGTACCAACAGATGCAAATGTTAAAATAGATGGAAAAAATATTACTGTAACTGGTCCAAAAGGAACATTAGAAAGAGAAATACATCCAAATATTTCTATAGAAATGAATGGAAATGAAATTAAAGTTATGAGAAAAAATGATGAACCAAAAAATAGAAGTTTACATGGATTAACTAGAACTTTAATTAATAATATGATAACTGGTGTAACTAGTGAATACAGTAAAGAATTACAAATTAATGGTGTAGGTTACAGAGTAAATAAACAAGGGAATGACTTAAATTTAGTTTTAGGATATTCACACCCAGTTACATTTGCAGCACCAGAAGGAATTACTTTTGATGTTCCAAATGCAAATACTATTATAGTAAGAGGAATTGATAAAGAAGTAGTTGGTCAAATAGCAGCAGAAATTAGAATGAAAAGACCACCTGAAGTATATAGAGGTAAAGGTATTAAATATTCTGATGAAGTTATTAGACGTAAAGAAGGAAAAACTGGTAAATAAGAAATTCATATAGAATAAATAAAAAAACTCAAATATAAGAAAGGAGTAATAGAAATGGTAAAAAAGACAGATAGAAAAATGGAAAGAACAAGAAGACATATCCGTGTTAGAAGAAAAATATCTGGAACAGCGCAAAGACCAAGATTATGTGTATACAGAAGTAATACAAATATCTATGTTCAAATTGTTGATGATGTTGCAGGAAATACAATAGTATCAGCTTCAACATTAGATAAAGAAGTAAAAACAAAATATTCTAATAAAGTAGCTGCTAAAGAAGTTGGAACATTAATAGCTAAAAGAGCAGTAGAAAAGAATATTGAATCAGTTGTTTTTGATCGTGGTGGATATATCTATCATGGAATTATTAAAGAATTAGCAGATGCTGCAAGAGAAGGCGGTTTAAAATTCTAGTAATTATTAAAAAGTTAAGGAGGGAAAACAAAAACCTATGGAAGAAAGAAATGAATTAAAAGAAAAAGTTGTTGCTATTAATAGAGTTGCTAAAGTAGTTAAAGGTGGTAGAACTTTTAGATTTAGTGCTGTAGTGGTAGTAGGAGACGAAAATGGTCATGTAGGTGTAGGTAATGGTAAAGCAGCTGAAGTTCCAGATGCTATTAAAAAAGCAATTGAAGAAGCTAAGAAAAACTTAGTAGAAGTTCCAATTGTAGATACAACAGTACCTCATGAATTTGTAGGAACTTTTGGTAGTGCAAAAGTTATGATGAAACCAGCTGCAGTTGGTACTGGTATTATAGCAGGAGGAAGTGTTAGACCAGTAATGGAGCTTGCAGGATATAAAAATATAAGAACAAAAGTTATTGGAACAAATAATCCAAGAAATGTTGTTTATGCAACTATTGCAGGATTACAATCAATGCAAACAGCAGAATCAGTAGCTAAAAAAAGAGGTAAAAAAGTAGAAGATATACTTGCATAAAAAATATGCAATAGATAATAAAATAAGGAGGTGCAACAGCCAAATGAAACTAGACGATTTAAAACCAGCTGTAGGTAAAGTAAAAAGAAACAGAGTAGGACGTGGGATGGCATCTGGAAATGGAAAAACTTCTGGTAGAGGACACAAAGGTCAAAAAGCTAGATCTGGTGGAGGAGTAAGAAGAGGTTTTGAAGGTGGTCAAACACCATTATATAGAAGATTGCCAAAAAGAGGATTTACTAATATCCATGCTAAAACTTACACAGAAGTAACTTTTAAAATGCTTAATAAATCAGAAGCTACAGATGTATCAGCAGAAACATTATTAGCAGAGGGAATTATTGGAAAAATTAATGATGGAATTGTTATATTAGCAACAGGAACATTAGAGAAAAAATTAAATATAAAAGCCAAAAGATTCACAGCAAAAGCAAAAGAAGAAATCGAAGCTTTAGGCGGAAAGGCTGAGGTGATTTAGTTGTTCAAAACATTGAAAAATGCTATTTCAACACCAGAGGTAAGAAAAAAATTATTATATACATTACTATTAATAGTAATATTTAGATTTGGATGCTATATAACTGTTCCAGGAGTGAATAGTATAGCATTAAATGAAGCACTAGGAGAAACAAATGGTTTAGCAGGATTAATTGATATGATTTCAGGAGGAGCTTTTTCAAGATTCTCAATTTTTGCAATGTCAATTAGCCCATACATAACAGCTTCTATTGTTATTCAATTATTAGCAATGATAATTCCATCTTTAGAAAAGCTAACAAAAGAAGGTGGAGAAGAAGGTAGACAAAAAATAAACAAATATACAAAAATGTTAACTATTGTACTTGCATTAGTTGAAAGTATAGGAATCTATTTATCATATAGATCATCTGGTATATTTGTAAATGATAGTTTCCTAACAGCAATGCTAGTTATAACTTCATTAGTTGCTGGAACATCAATGCTGATGTGGCTTGGAGAGCAAATCACAAATAAAGGAATTGGAAATGGAATTTCTTTACTGATTTTTATTGGTATTATATCAGGTTTACCAGGAGCAGTAACAGATATTTGGAACTTAATGATTCAAAATGAAGTATTTAGTACAACAGGATTATTAGTATCATTAGGAGTAATAATAGGAAGTATAATTTTAGTGGCAGGAGTAATTTTTGTGCAACAAGCAGAAAGAAAAGTACCTGTACAATATTCAAAAAAAGTAGTAGGAAGAAAAATGGTTGGAGCACAAAATACACATATACCATTAAAACTTGCAATGGCAGGGGTTATGCCAGTAATTTTTGCATCATCATTTATGACATTTCCAGCTATGATTATACAAATATTTATACCTGAAATAGATAGTCATGCAGGATTTTTAGCAGGGTTATATAATTTCTCAATTGCAACATCTACATCAAATGTAGCAATTGGTTATTCTATAGCAAATGCACTTGTATACTTACTATTAATTGTTGGATTTACATTTTTCTATACTTATGCAACATTTAATCCAGCAGAAGTATCTAGTAATATAAAGAAAAATGGTGGATTTATACCAGGAATTAGAGCAGGAAAACCAACTACTCAATATTTATCATCAATAATATCTAAATTAACATGGTTTGGAGGATTGTTTTTAGCATTAATAGCTATACTTCCAATGTTACTTAGATTTACGAATTTAAATATTGCATTTGCTGGTACTTCTATTTTAATTGTAGTAGGTGTGGCATTAGAAACTGTGCAACAATTAGAATCACAATTAGCAATGAGACATTATAAAGGATTCTTAGAATAAAATAAAATTGAAAATAATAAAACTATATATATCTGTGAACCAGAAGTAGTAAATTTTGGTTCACAAAGATATTTTAATAGTTTTTATCATGTTTAGGTGATAAAAACATAAACATAAGTATGATAAAGGTTATTAAAACTTTGAAATAATGAAAGAGTTGGAGGAATAATTTATGATAGTTATAATGCTAGGAGCTCAAGGAACAGGAAAGGGAACTGTTGCAGGAATATTAGAAAATGGATTGAAAATTCCACAAATTTCAACAGGAGATATATTTAGAAAAAATATTAAAGAAAAAACTAGCTTAGGAATTTTAGCAGAAGAGTATATTTCAAAAGGAGATTTAGTTCCAAATGAGGTAACAGTACCAATGGTTCAAAATAGGATTAGTTTAGAAGATGCTAATGAAGGATTTATATTAGATGGATTTCCACGTACAATTTCACAGGCAGAAAAATTAGATGAAATGTTAGCAAAAAGAAATTTGAAAGTAGATTTAGTAGTAAATTTGATTACACCAAGAGAAGAAATAATAACTAGAATTATAGATAGAAGAGTTTGTGTAAATCAAAAATGTAAAGCAACATATAATATAACACTACACCCATCTAAAATTCAAGGAATTTGTGATAAATGTGGAGCTGAATTAATACAAAGAAAAGATGATATGAATGAAGAGTCTATAAAAAATAGACTAGAGATTTATGACAAACAAACTTTGCCATTAGTTGAATATTATGAGAAAAAAGGAATTTTGCAAATGGAAGAAGTTAGCAAAAGAATTAATAGATTTGGAGAAGATGTGGCTATGAGTGTTATAAAATCTTTGAAAAATAAGTAAAAAGGAGGAACTATTGTGGTAATAATTAAATCAAAAAAAGAAATAGAATTAATGAAAGAATCTTGCCAAGTAGTTGCACTTGTTTATAAAGAAATAGAAGAGCAAATAAAACCTGGAATATCTACTTGGGAATTAGATAAAATAGCAGAAGATACAATGATAAAATTAGGAGCAATTCCAGCTGAAAAAGGATATAGTCCAGGAATTAGAGGAATACCACCATATCCTGCATCTACTTGTATATCAGTAAATGATGAAGTAATTCATGGTGTACCTTCAAAAAAGAAAATTATAAAAGAAGGTGATATTGTAAGTATTGATACAGTAGCACTAAAAAATGGATTTCATGGAGATGCTGCAAGAACTTTTATAGTGGGAAAAACATCAAAAGAAGCTACAAGACTTGTAGAAGTTACAAAACAAGCTTTTTTTGAAGGAATAAAATATGCAAAACCAGGAAATAGAATTGGAGATATTTCAAATGCTATAGGTCAATATGTAGAATCTAAAGGTTATTCAGTAGTACGAGAATTTCAAGGTCATGGTATAGGAAAGGCAATGCATGAAGATCCAGGAATACCAAACTATGGAAAAGCAGGAAGAGGAATAAGATTAGAACCAGGTATGACTCTTGCAATAGAACCTATGGTAATTCAAGGAAAACCTAATATTTTAGAACTAGATGATGGATGGACAATAATTACAGAAGATGGAAGTTTGGCAGCACATTATGAAAATACAATATTAATTACTAAAAAAGAGCCAGAAATATTGACAATGCTTTAGAAATAGTATATAATACAGTAGTTATTATTCAAAATAGCGATATTTTGCAAAAAAATAAATAAAATTCTTAACTTAGGAGGGAATAAAATTGGCAAAAGAAGACGTAATTGAGGTGGAAGGAACAGTAGTTGAAACTTTACCAAATACAAACTTTAAAGTAGAACTTGAAAATGGGCATCAAATATTAGCTCATATATCAGGTAAATTAAGAATGAATTATATAAAAATCCTACCAGGTGATAAAGTTAAAATAGAACTTTCACCATATGATTTAACTAAAGGAAGAATCACTTGGAGAGGTAAATAAGTAGAAATTAACCCAGTATATAAATTATAGAACTATAACTATTCTATAATACTAAAATACTAAGAAATTCAAGGAGGTGCTAGAATAATGAAAGTAAGACCATCAGTAAAACAAATATGTGATAAATGTAAAGTTATAAAAAGAAAAGGTGTAATTAGAGTTATTTGTGAAAACCCTAAACACAAACAAAGACAAGGATAGTCCTTGAAAAAAGTTAATAGCACAAATTTTGGTAGCGGCGGCAAAATTCTTTAATTTTAGAGTTTTGCATATCGAATTTGTGTTTATATATATGTCCTAAATTTTTTAAAGAGGCTAGAGTAAACGCTAGTGCATTTCACCTTTAGGAATAGTAGGACAACATCAATAAAATAAACAGAAAAATTAAAAAAATTCTGATATAAATTAAACGGAGGTGCAAAAAAATGGCTCGTATAGCAGGGGTAGATTTACCAAAAGAAAAAAGAGTAGAAGTAGGACTAACATATATTTATGGTGTAGGATTATCAAATTCTCAAAAAATTCTTGAAAAAACTGGGATTAATCCAGATACTAGAATTAAAGATTTAACTGATGAACAAGTTAATGATATAAGAAAAGTATTAGATGAATCTTATACAGTTGAAGGTGATTTAAGAAGAGAAGTTGCTCTTAATATAAAAAGACTTACTGAGATAGGATGTTACAGAGGTTTAAGACATAGAAAAGGTCTTCCAGTAAGAGGGCAAAGAACAAAAACTAATGCTAGAACTAGAAAAGGTCCTAGAAAATTAGTAAGTAAATCAAAAAAATAAGATTTTAAGATAAATAAAAATGAAAACTAATTTTAATTAGAAGGAGGAATCGTACAAAATGGCTAAAAAAGTAGCAACTAAAAAAGTAGCTAGAAGAAATAGAAAAAACATTGAAAAAGGTGCAGCACATATTCATTCTAGTTTTAATAATACAATCGTTACAATTACAGATGTACAAGGAAATGCTATTTCTTGGGGAAGTGCTGGAGAATTAGGATTTAAAGGTTCTAAAAAAAGTACACCATTTGCCGCTGGTCAAGTAGCTGAAAAAGCTGCAAACAGTGCAATGGAGCATGGACTAAAATCTGTTGAGGTATTTGTAAAAGGACCAGGTTCTGGTAGAGAAGCTGCAATTCGTTCACTTCAAACAGCTGGACTTGAAATAAGTGCAATTAAAGATGTGACACCAATACCACACAATGGTTGTAGACCACCAAAAAGAAGAAGAGTATAATATAAAAAAAGAGAAATAAAGAAAAAATAATTATGGAGGTGTAAAAATGGCTATAAACAGAGATCCTGTGCTTAAAAAATGTAGAAGCTTAGGAATTGAACCAGCTTTTCTTGGATACAGTAAATCAAGTAAGAAAAAACCGAATGTTAGTAGAAGAAAAGTAAGTGAATATAGTTTACAATTAAAAGAAAAACAAAAAACAAAATTTGTATATGGTGTTTTGGAAAAACCTTTTAGAAGGTATTTTGAAATGGCATCAAATAAAAAAGGAATTACAGGTGATAATCTATTACAAATATTAGAAAGTAGATTAGATAATGTAGTATTTAGATTAGGATATGGAACAACTAGAGCACAAGCTAGACAATTTGTTAACCATGGTTTATTTACAGTAAATGGTAAAAAAGTTGATATACCATCTTATTTAGTAAAACCAGGAGATGAAATTAGTGTTAGAGAAACTAAAAAAGAATATGCTATTATTAAAGAAGTTGCAGAAGCAAATAACACAAGATTAGTTCCAAAATGGTTAGAAAAGAACTTAGATAACTTAAGTGGAAAAGTTATTACTTTAGCATCAAGAGAAGATATAGATATTCCAGTTGAAGAACATTTAATAATAGAGCTTTACTCAAAATAATAACTAAAGTATTTCTATGTCAAGTCAACATAGTTTTATTGGAAAACTTAAAAAAGTTTTAGGTAGTTTGAGGGATATCCCAAATATTAGGAGGTAAGAATGATAGAATTTGAAAAGCCAAATATTGAATGTTTAGAAGTAGATGATACAGTTAATTATGCAAAATTTGTGTGTGAACCATTAGAAAGAGGATATGGAGTAACAATAGGAAATTCTTTAAGAAGAATATTGTTATCATCACTTCCAGGTTATGCATTAACAAGCATAAAAATAGATGGTGTATTACATGAATTTTCTACTATACCAAATATAGTAGAAGATGTACCAGAAATTATAGTGAATTTGAAAAATGTTAGACTTAAGTTTGATGGAAATGAAGAAAAAACATTAAGAATAGATTTCAAAGGTGAAGGTGAAGTTACAGCAGCAGACATAGTAACAGATGGGACAGTAGAAATATTAAATCCAGAATTACATATTGCTACTATTTCAAAAGGAGGAAGCCTAAAAGTAGAAATGGAAGCTGACAGAGGTAGAGGATATAATTCAGCTGTAAAAAACAAAAAAGCAAATCAAGATATATCTGTACTTCCAATAGATTCAATATATACACCAGTTAGAAAAGTTAACTATCAAGTAGAAAACACTAGAGTAGGGCAAATGGTTGATTATGATAAATTAATAATTGAAGTATGGACAGATGGAAGCTTAAAAGCACATGAAGCAATAAGTTTGGCTGCAAAAGTAATGACAGGTCACTTGGAATTATTTATAGATTTATCAGAAACAACAAAAAATACACAAGTTATGATAGAAAAAGAAGAATCTAAAAAAGAAAAAGTTTTAGAGATGTCAATAGAAGAATTAGAGTTATCTGTAAGATCATTTAACTGCTTAAAAAGAGCAGGAATAACAACAGTTGAAGATTTAACAAATAAATCTGAGACAGATATGATGAAAGTAAGAAACTTAGGTAAAAAATCATTTGATGAAGTAACTGCAAAATTACGTTCATTAGGATTAGACTTTGCCCAAGAAGATGAATAAAAATAGAACAAATAGGTGATTTAAGAAAAAGGAAGGTGAAAAAAAGTGGCTAGAAATAGAAAACTAGGAAAACCAACAGACCAAAGAATGGGAATGCTTAGAACTTTAACAACAGATTTAATAATGTATGGAAAAATTGAAACAACATTAGCAAGAGCAAAAGAAGTAAAATCAATTGCAGATAGTGTTATATCATTAGCAGTAAAAGAAAAAGACAATTTTGAAATGGTAGATGTTAAAGTAATAAAAGCAAAATTAGATTCTAAAGGAAACAAAGAAACAGAATTAGTAAAAAGTAAAAATGGTAAAGAATACTTAAAAGTAGTAAAAGAAGAAACTACAGAAAGTAGACAAAAAGATATGCCAACTAGACTAAATGCTAGAAGAAAAATAATGAGAAAAATAAATAAAGTTAATGATAGTGAAGGAAACAATGTTGATTTACCATCAAAATTATTTAACGAAATAGCTCCAAAATATGCAGGTAAAAATGTAGGAGGATTCACAAGAATCTTAAGAGTAGGACCAAGAAGAGGAGACGGAGCAGAAGTTGCAATATTACAACTTATATAAAAATATAAAGATGAAAAATCATATAGAGAAATCAATATGATTTTTTTTTGTCATTTTGCAATACTGGCAATAATTGCAACACTTGGGACGGAGGTATTATGTGTCAAATGGTATTTTTCATAATCACAAATATATTTATTTGAACATATAATAAACTAATGGGAGGCTAAAAAATTATGGAGTTTATACTAAATACCATTTTTTGGACACTAGCCATTTATGGTTTGTTTGAAATTATTAAAAATATAATATATATAAATACATATACAAGATTTAGGTCAGATGGAATCTATTTAATAATTGCAGTAAAAAATCAAGAAGAAAAAATTGAAGGTTTTCTTCGCTCTAGTATGTTTAAAATATTATATGGAAAAGAAGAATATTTGAAAAATATAATAGTTGCAGATTTAGAATCAACAGATAAAACAAAAGATATTGCTAGAAAAATATCTAATGAATATGATTGTTTGAAGGTTATTAGTTGGAGAGAATGTAAAGATATGATTGATAATGTGGATGAAAATTAGTTTTGGTATGAAATTTACTAAAATAAGAAAAAATGATGTAATATTAACATAAAAATATAGAAAAGGAGCTTTTAGAATGGCCCAGATTTCAAACTCAAGTGAAATACGGAAAATAAAACTAGAATTATCCATCTGCAATCCAAATGATTGGAAAGATTTAAAAGAAGCAGGATGTTATTCATATGCAATAGGATTAAAAACAAATGAGTATTATTTAATTGGTGATTTTATAGGAATGAGATGTAACTCTAAAGTATCATATGAAGAACTTATAAATATATTTAGAGAAGAGATGATAAAAATATTTAATTATGATGCAGAAGAAGTTTTAGTAAAAACTAAAGTTTTAAAAGGTGAAAAGAAGATTTATATACAAAGAGATAACCATACAGGTTATTATCATTTATTAAGGTAAGATCAAGATGTTATGATAGATATGGTATTTACGAGAATATGTTTAATTCTAAGGCCAAGAAGCTAGTATTACTAGTTTCTTTTTATTTGGCCAATTTATTGAAAATAGCTTTTTATTATGATAAACTTGTAAAGAATAAAAAATTAGGAGAAGCACATGGAAATTGAAGGAGAAGTAATTAGTATAAGATATAAGAATGAAATAAATAGTTATATAATAGCAGATGTTGAAACAGAAGAAGAAGTAATTACAGTTGTTGGATATTTGCCATTTATTAATGTTGGAGATAGTTTAAAATTAATAGGTCAAATAGTAGAACATAAAGAATATGGAAGACAATTAAAAGTAGACACATTTGAAAAATTAATGCCACAAACATTAGGAGCATTGGAAAAATATTTATCAAATGGAAAGATAAAAGGTATAGGAGAGGCAACCGCAAAAAAAATTATAAAAAAATTTGGAGAAGAAACAATAAATATATTTAAAAATGAACCAAATCGCTTAGCTGAAATAAAAGGAGTAACATTAGATAAAGCAAAAGAAATGTCAGAATCATTTATAGAAAACTGGGAATTATGGAAAATAGTAGGATTTTTAGACAAATTTGGAATTGGAGCGGAAAATGCTAAAAAAGTATTTGATTTATATGGATTAAATGCAATATCAGAAATAGAATCAAATCCATATATATTAATAGACCTAACAAGAGGAGTGGATTTTAGACAAATAGATCAAATGGCACTTAAATTAGGAATTTTATATAATAATGAAAAAAGAATAAAAAGTGGTATAAAATATGGGTTAATGAAAAATACATACAATGGACATTCATGCACAGAAAAAAACAATTTAATAGAATTTGTAATTTCATTATTAAATGTAACTTTAGAAGAAATAGAAGATAGTTTGATAGATTTAAAAGTGAAAGAAGAAATCATTATTGAAAAAAGAGAAAAAGAAGAATGGGTATATATATATTCATTTTATATAACAGAAGAAGAAATAGCAGTAAGATTAAAAAAACAACAAAAATCAAAGAACATAAAAATGATAAAAAATATAGGAAATGAACTAAAAAAAATAGAAATGAATTCAAAAATAGAATTATCAAAAAGACAACAAGAAGCAATAGAACTTGTAAATGAAAATAATGTAACAATAATAACAGGAGGACCAGGAACTGGGAAAACTACAATTATAAAAACAATAATAGATATATATGAAGAAAAAGGAAATAAAGTAATTCTATGTGCACCAACAGGGAGAGCTGCAAAAAGAATAACAGAAACTACAAATAGAGAAGCCTCTACATTACATAGACTATTGGAAATAGGAAAGATAAATGAAGATAGTTTATATAAAACAACAAGAGAATATGAAGGAGCACCAATAGATGCAGACTTAATAATAATAGATGAAGTATCAATGGTAGATATGTTTTTAATAAATTATCTATTAAAATGTGTATATAAAGGAACAAAATTAATATTAGTTGGAGATGGAGACCAATTAGCCTCAGTAGGGCCTGGAAGTGTTTTAAAAGACTTAATACATTCAGAAGAAATAACTACCATACATTTAGACAAAATATTTAGACAGGCAGCAAAAAGTAAAATAATATTAAATGCACATAGAGTAAACCAAGGAGAAACATTTTTGCAAAAAGAAGATGAAGAAATAAATCAAACAAATGAGGACTTTTTTTTCATAAAAGAGAGTATACAGGAAAAAATGTTAGCACAGGTAATTTCATTATGTACAGGAAGATTAAAAAATTATGGAGATTATGATTTTTTTGAAAACATACAAGTCTTATCACCAACAAAAAAAGGATTATTAGGAACAAAAGAATTAAATAAAATATTGCAAGAAAAATTAAATTCAAATAACAACAATATGCCAGAAAAATCAAGCTTAGGAGCGGTGTACAGGATACAAGATAGAGTAATGCAAATAAAAAACAACTATGAAATTTATTGGCAAAAAGAAACACTTGGAAAAAGTGAAGAAGGAACAGGAGTATTTAATGGTGAGATAGGAACAATAATAGATATAGACGAAAAAGAAAAACAATTAGCAGTAAGATTTGATGATGAAAAAGAAGTATGGTATGAATTTTCAGAATTAGACCAAATAGAACACAGTTATTGTGTAACAATACATAAAGCACAAGGAAGTGAATTTGATGTAGTAATAATGTGTATACCACCATCATCACCAATGTTATTAACAAGGAATCTATTATACACAGGAATAACAAGAGCAAAGAAAATGTTAATAGTAGTAGGGAATGAAAAAGTAGTAGAATATATGATAAAAAATATAGACAGTAAAAAAAGAAATACAGGATTAGAATACAAAATGAAACATTTGGGACGGTGACTAAATGTTTCATTTTTCTTTATTTTTGTCGAATTATGCGATGAAAATATGTTGAAAAATATATAAAAGGATAATATAATATATAAAAAATTAAGGAGGAAAAATGCCAAGAAAAGCAAGAAGTTTAGCTACAAGTAAGTTTATTCATGTAATAGTACAAGGAATAAATCAAGAAAAAATATTTGAAAATACTAAAGATAAAAACAAATATTTATTATTATTATCAAAATACTTAAAGGATTTAAACATTTTAATTTTATCATACTGTATTATGGACAATCATACACATTTACTTATCTATTCTCAAAATATAGAGAAAATTAGTATATATATGAAACATGTAAATGCTATATATGCTAAATATTATAATAAGAAATATGATAGGGTAGGTTATTTATTTCGAAATAGGTTTTATTCTAAATCAATTATGTCAGAAAATCAATTATTGCAATGTATAAAATATATACATATGAACCCAGTAAAAGCTCAAATAGTAAAAGAAGAAAAAGATTATAAATTTTCTTCATATAATGATTATATTCAAAAAAAGAATTTTATTAATCCAAATGTTTTGAAAATTATATTTGGTTCTGAAAAAGATTATATCAAAAAATTAATATCTATAAAATATCAAGAATTAGAAAAAGAAAAAGTGAATTTAGAAAGTGTTGTGAGAATATTTTTAAAAAGTGAAAATATTAAAATTGAACAATTAAGAAAAGATACTAAAAATATTAAAAGGCTAATAAATCATTTGATTTTAAATAGCTATGAGTTTACACAAAAAGAATTAGCAATGTTAATAGGGATAAGTAGAAGTTGTTTATATAGGAGGCTTAATAATAAATGAGAAAAACAATAAAAAGAATAATGAAACATTTTACCACCGTCCCGAGTGTTGCAAATTTTGTTTATCCACCTATGTGTGGCATTTGTGGAAAACTTTATATAGATTTTCTTTGTAATAAGTGTAATTTGATTTTGAAAAAGGAGTTTGATTTTTGTGTTGATAATTATAAATCTGTGAATTATACTATTGAAAAAATTAATTCTAAAAAGAAATATTTCATGAATCATTTATATATTTTTAAATACCAGGGAATAATAAGAAAGTTAATTTTAGATTATAAGTTTAATGATAACTCATATTTACACTATACTTTTGTGAATTTTTTGTTAAAAGATGAAATGTTGTTTGAAAATTTGAAATGTTATGATACAATTATACCAGTTCCAATTAGTAAGAAAAGAAGAAAGCAAAGGGGATATAATCAGTGTGAATTGATTGCTAAAAAAATGGCTTTTGAACTTGGAATTAATTATAATGATAATTGTCTTTTAAAGGTAAAAGATGTATTAGAACAAAGTAAGCTTAGCAGGGAAGATAGATTAATAAATATACAAAATGTGTATTTAATTAGAAATAAAGAATATTTGAAAAATAAAAGAGTGTTGTTAATAGATGATATATATACAACTGGTAGTACTGTTAATGAGTGCTCCAAGGTTTTAATAGAATCTGGAGCTAAGACAATTGATGTATTTACAATGGCAAAAGATTAAATAATATTTGATAAGTTATGGGGAGGAATAGATGGAAGAGTTAGTAGATAGTATTTTAGATTATATTCGTTCAGATTATACAGATTATGCTGTTATGATTAATGGGGAATGGGGAGCTGGTAAAACTCATTTTTGGAATAATAAAGTTCGCAAAAAAATAGAGTCTTTGCAATTAAATGGAAAGAGATATACTACTATTTATATGTCTTTATATGGTATTTCTAATTTAGAAGAAATTAGTAAAAAAATATTTATAGAAACTACTCAATTGATGGATAAAAATTTGAGAAAATATATGGATTCAAATGATCAAACTTCAATTCCAGAGTATGCAAAAACTGGACTTGATATGGCTAATTTATTTGGTGTGTCTCAAAGTGGTGATAAGGTGAATTATTCAGATTTTTTTGCAACAGATGATAAAGTACTTTGTTTTGATGACTTAGAAAGAGCTAAGGTTGATGTTATTGATATTTTAGGTTATATTAATAATTTTGTTGAACATGATCATATAAAAACAATTATTATTTGTAATGAAAAAGAATTGTCTACTAAATTTAAAAGTTCTAATATAGAGATGAAAACTTTTATTGCAACTTATTTATTAGATAAACAAGATGAACTAAATGAAACAGATAAACCAATGGTTGAAAAAATTCAAAATAAAATAGAACTGGTATTTGATAAGGCAAATGATTATGAAAGAATTAAAGAAAAGTTAATTGGAGAAACATTTGATTATGCTCCGAAGTTTGATTATATTATTAATGGGATTTTGATGAGATATGAAAGTGATCCTGATTTGATTAGGTTTTTAAGAGAAAATACAAGACTAATTATTTCGACTTTTCATAGAAGCGGAACTCGCAACTTAAGAATATTAAAACATGCCCTAAATGACTTCAAAAAGGTTTTTGAGATGGTTAATAAAAATTATCCAAATACAAACCATAGAATAATGCAAACAATGCTTATTTTCACAATAGCAATATCTTTTGAAATAAAAGCAGGGAAGATTACAAAAGATAAATTTATTAATATTAAAGATAATCAAGAATATAAATCAATTTTATTATCTTCAAGAATACTTATGGATAATAGACAATTTTATCTTCAAGAATTTGATAATAATTATTATTATAATTTTAAATCAGAATATAGATTTTTTAAATTTATAGAATACTATATAAGAACTCGTATATTTGATATGAAAGTATTCAAAAGTAATATGGAAACTATAAGAAATACTATAGATACTGAAAATTTACCAGGGTATAAGAGATTGCTTACAGAAGAATATTGGAAAATATCGGATGATAAATTTGATATTGTAATAAAAGAAACAATAAATGATGTAAAAGAAGGAAATTTAGATTTGATTGATACAGTGAAATTATTTGCATATTTTAGTTATTTTTCTAAAAAACAATTAATAGATTATGATTTAAAAACTTTGAAGAGTATATTTTTTACAGGTATGAATATATCATCTTTAAAATCACAATATTGTGATAATTCAAAAGAAGAGCTTGAAAAAATTGCAATAAAAGATGATCAAGAAGATATGGAAGAAATTTTAAAACATTTTTTTATGCTTAATGCTCAATTATTAGATAAAATGTATAGAGAAAAAGCAGAAGATGTAATGAAATGTATTCCAATGAAAATGGAATTATTTTATGAAAAATTTGATAAAGATTGTATGACAATCCCAATTTTTAAATATTATGATCCTTTTCAATTATTTCAAAGAGTTTCATGTGCTCCAAATGAGGATATAGTAATGATAAAAGAAAAATTATTAGATAGAGTTAATATGTATGAAAAAGAAATAGAGCCAGAAATGAAAAATATAGCTCAGCTTAAACAAGTTATGGATGAATATTTAAGTGGTAAAGAACCAACTATAAAAATTGTTATGTTAAAAGAATTTTCAAAAGAATTAGGATATATTTTAGATAAATATAAAAAAGAAGAAAAAGTAATAGAAATAGAAATAGAAGATGTAGCAGAGTAAATTTATATAAATTAAATAAAAATGGTGAGAAAATTGAATTCTCACCATTTAAGCACCAATACTAAATATTATCTTTTTTCCAAAGATAATATTTCAGGATTAATCCTAAAAAACAATAATGCTGAAACACATGCAAAAACACATGCTCCTAGATTATAGATTAGAATGTTTCCTGAAAATAAAAGCGAATAGTTAATAAAAAAATTTAAAACCAATATAAAAATAAAACTTAAAATTATTTTTGTATTTTTCTTCATAAAAACCTCCTTACAGTGCTAAATAATCAACTTGTTAACATATTATACCATAAAAAAATAGCAAACATCAATATTTTAAAAATAAAAATTTAATAAACAATAAAATGACAAATAAAAACAAATTTTGAAATAAAATATAGTAAAAATGAATAAATTTTCCTTCTTTTGTAATAATAAAAGTATACATGAATTTAATAAAGGAGGAAAAATATGAAGGCAACAGGAGTTGTAAGAAGAATAGATGATTTAGGAAGAGTGGTTATTCCAAAAGAAATAAGAAAAACACTTAGAATAAAAGAAGGTGACCCATTAGAAATATTTACAGATAGAGAAGGACAAGTGATACTTAAAAAATATTCACCAATTGGAGAACTTTCAGAATTTGCAGCAGGATATGCAGAAACATTATCAAAAACGACAGGACATATTGCTTGCATAACAGATAAAGATACAATAATTGCTATATCAGGAGGTTCTAAGAAAGAATATTTAGAACAAGATATAAGTATAGAATTAGAACAATTGATGCAAGAAAAAGAAGTCTATACGAGTAATGAAAATAACGATAAATTTATGCCTATTTTAAAGAATGATAATAAAGAAAGTAAAAATAATGCTCAGGTGGTGTATCCAATACTTTCAAATGGAGATACAATAGGTAGTGTAATTTTAATATCAAAAGATGAGAAATCAAATATGAGTGAAGTAGAGAAAAAAGTAGCTCAATCTGCAGCTACATTTTTAGGAAGTCAAATGGATATATAAGTAAATGTACTATATGAAATTTATGTTTTATATAGTGCTTTTTATTTAGATATTTTTAAAAGATTTAATGTGACTGTTAAGGTTATTATCAAATATTAGTACTGAATGGTAATATGGAATCTATATTTTAAACATACTTATATGAATTATCTAACTATATAAAAGATACTAAATGAATACTCCTTATTATCAAGTCTTCACAGTATAATTAAGACATTATTACAAAGGAGATTTTAAATTTTTTCCGACTTGACTTTTCTTAATTTATGGACATTTTTTATAATCTTTTTATTCTTTTTTCAGATGTACCACCTATGGTTCTTACATTTCCTATGTTCTTAAATTTTTTTCATGTTTTTACCATAGTTTATTTTTATATTGTATTGACATAAATAAAAAGAAACTATAAAATAAAGTTATAAAATTTAATATATGAAATATGTAGTAAGAACATTGAAAAAAGTTACAAAAAGAGAAGGTTTGAGATAAAATGATATAGGCTAATCAAAAAAATAACAAACATAAGAGTGTTAAGATATATTCTAAAAAAATAGAAAAAAATTTATAAAGAAACAAGTAAGTAAAAAAGATAATCAAGAAAAGTACAGAAAAATATAAATATAAACAAAAGAAAGGAAAGAAAAAATGAGAAGAAAAGGAAACAAAGGAATAACACTAATAGCATTAGTAATAACAATAATAGTACTATTAATATTAGCAGGAGTGTCAATTGCCACATTAATGGGAGATAATCGGGTTATTAACAAGAGCAAGTGAAGCAAGGGAAGAAACCCAAAGAGGAGAAATAGAAGAAAAAGTAAGACTTGGGTATTCGGAATGGCAAATAAGTAAAAATGTGGATAATATACCTAAAAGTTTAGATGAGATATTAGGAAAAGAATTTGGACAAGTGGTAAACAATAATGATGGAACATGGATATTAGATGGAGTAGAAGTAAGTATAAATGAAGAAACAGGAAAAATAACAGTAGGAGATATTACAAATCAAACAGGACAAACAGGAGAAAAAACAATAGAAGAAGTACAAGAAAATTATGTAGTGGGGAATACTATTGTCAAAGATGAAAATGGAAATGAAATAGTAGTGCCAGATGGATTTAAAATAACAAATGATACAAAAAAAGTCCATGAAGGAATAGTAATAACAGATGGAAGCAATGAGTTTGTATGGATACCTGTTGGAGAAGTGTCAGATGGAACTAATACACACACAATAAATTTAAGTAGATATACATTTAGCTCAGATGGAACACCAACAGATAGGGGAAATTCAGTAATAAGTTCATATTTTCAAGAAGAAACCCTAAGTACAGGACTAAATCTAGGAAATACAATAGCAAAAGATATAGAGAGTTTTATAGAAAGTACTAAATCAAATGGAGGATATTATATAGGAAGATATGAAGCAAGTGATAGTTTAGCAACTCAATACAGAACATCATCATCATCAAAAACAAATCCTATAGAAGTAAAAAAAGATGGATTTGTATATAACTGGGTAACACAACCACAAGTAGCAGAATTAAGTAGAAAAATGTATACAAATAGTAATTTTGAAAGTGATTTAATGAATGGTTATGCCTGGGATACAGCAATAGTATTTATACAGACATTTGGACAAAGTAATTATTCAAAGCAGACAAGATTATCATCAAGTCTATCAAAAACAGGATTGGTAGGAGATGAGCAGTTAAATATAAATGATATGGCTGGAAATGTAAGGGAATGGACAACAGAAACCTCCAGCCATTCAGGATATCCCTTTGTTAATAGAGGAAGCAATTACAATTCTGGCAGTATTAGGTCTACAGCCTCTTATAATAGCTCAGAACAGAGCTATAGCTATACCGGTATTGGATTTCGCACACTTTTATATGTAACCCTGTAATCTAAAGCCGTAAAAAGAATCATTAAAAGAAGTAGTTTTATAGGTAGAGAATAAGAAAGAAGAAAAGTCTAACGAAATGAAATGAGTTAGAAGGAATGTTTCATGATAAATATGAAACATTCCAAAANNAAAAGGTACNAAAATAAAAAGGTACTTTTTTCTGCGTTTTAAGGCAGAAAAATCCTGGAAATAAAGGAGAAAAAATGAGTTATAGTAAAATGTTAGAATATATACAAAAAGAAGAAGAAGGAAAAATAGTAATAGTAAATTGTGGACATTTCTATATAGCAAAAGGAAAAGATGCAATAGTATTAAATGAACTATTAGGATTGAAATTAAGTTGCATGGAGACAGAAGTATGTAAAGTAGGATTTCCAAAAAGCTCAATCGAAAATCAAAAGATTATTTTGATAAAACATTGACATAATAAAAAAGAAACTATAAAATGAAAATATAAAAGTTAATTCAGGAAAAAATAATAAAAAACAAAAGAAAGGAAAGAAAAAATGAGAAGAAAAGGAAACAAAGGAATAACACTAATAGCATTAGTAATAACAATAATAGTACTATTAATATTAGCAGGAGTTTCAATTGCAACATTAATGGGAGATAATGGGTTATTAACAAGAGCAAGTCAAAGTAAAGAGGCAAGTAAAAAAGGGGAAATAGAAGATAAGATAAGGCTTGCATATAGTGAATGGAAAATAAGTCAGAATGTAGATAAACTACCAAAAACAATGGAAGAGATATTAGAAAAAGAATTTGGAGAAGTAGTAAATAACAATGATGGAACATGGATGTTAGACGGAGTAGAAGTAAGTATAAATGAAGAAATAGGAGAAATATTAGTAGGGGAAAAGGTAAAAGAAAAAACAATAGAAGAAGTACAAGAAAACTATGTAGTAGGAAATACTATTGTCAAAGATGAGAATGGAAATAAAATAGTAGTACCAGATGGATTTAAGATAACAAATGATACAAAAAAAGTCCATGAAGGAATAGTAATAACAGATGGAACAAATGAGTTTGTATGGGTACCAGTGGGAGAAATATCAGATGGAATAAATACACATACAATAAATTTAAGTAGATATATGTTTGCAACAGATGGAACACCAACAGATATAGGAGATGAAACAGCAACATATGGGGGGACTAAAGAAATGGAAACATCACCCTATGGAAATACAACAGCAAAGAACTTACAAGGATTTATACAAAGTGCTAGAGCAAATGAAGGATATTATATAGGAAGATATGAAGCAAGTGATAGTATAGCAACATCAAATAGAGAAGAATCTTCATCAAAAACAAATGCAATGACAAGTAAAAAAGATGGGTTTGTATATAATTTTGTGAAACAACCACAAGCGGCAAGTTTAAGTAGGAATATGTATACAAATAGCAATTTCGAAAGTGATTTAGTAAATAGTTATGCATGGGATACATTAATATTATTTATTCAAACATTTGGACAAAATAATTATTCAAATCAAGCAAGATTATCAACAAGTTTATTGAAGACAGGAATGGCAGGAGATGAGCAACTTCATATAAATGATATGGCAGGAAATGTATTAGAATGGACAACAGAGAGTTTGGAAAGTTTAAGTTATCCAAGTGCCATTAGAGGAGGAAATTACAATAGTGATTTTTGGATTACAGCTTTTAGAGGTGGTAGTAGTTTTAGTGATAGCAACATAAATGTTCGGATTCCGTTCACTTTTATATATATCATTGTAATTTAGAGCAGTTAAAAGCAAGAGTAAAAATATAAAAAATTGATCATATAAAAGATAATAAAAATAAAGTGAACCCAAATTATTATACAAAAAGTTTAATAATTTGAGTTCATTTTTATGTCAAAATATTCTATAGACTGTAAATTAAAAAACATACCAAAGGAAATACACAAAACCAACTTATAAAAAACGAGATATCATCAGAACTCAATAATGTTCTACTATATTAGTAAAAATAAATGTAAATAAATAATAAAACAATTAAAATAAATAAGAAAGCAACCAAATATTCTTGATTTTACGCTTGTTTTAGAGTATAATCTTTAAAAGATTAGTAGACAATAAAAATAGAGGAGATAAGAATGAAAGCAATAGAGATAAGAAACAAATATTTAAATTTTTTCAAAAAACATGGACATGTTGTAATTGATTCAGCATCTGTAATACCAGAAAATGACCCATCTGTATTATTTACAACAGCAGGGATGCAACCATTGGTGCCATATTTATTAGGAGAAAAACATAGTAAAGGCATAAGACTTACTAATTATCAAAAATGTATTAGAACAAATGATATAGAAGAAGTTGGTGATAATCGTCATTTAACATATTTTGAAATGCTTGGTAATTGGTCATTAGGAGACTATTTCAAAGAAAAATCTATTAAAATGAGTTATGATTTTTTAGTAAAAGAGCTAGAAATACCAGTAGAAAAATTATCAGTAACATGTTTTAAAGGAGATGCAGATTGTCCAAAAGATATAGTTTCATTTGAAATATGGAAAAAAGTAGGTATTCCAGAAGAAAAAATATATTTTTATGGAAAAGAAGATAATTGGTGGATTGCAGGAGAAGAAGGACCATGTGGACCAGATACTGAAATGTTTTATGATACAGGAAAAGAACCATGTAGTGAAAATTGCGAACCAGCTTGTGATTGTGGAAAATATGTTGAAATTTGGAATAATGTATTTATGGAATATTTCAAAGACAAAAATGGATATACAAAACTTGAAAAGAAAAATGTTGATACAGGGTTGGGTCTTGAAAGAATGACTATGTTATTACAAGGAAAAGAAACACCATATGAAACTGAAATTTTTGTTCCAATTATGGATAAATTAGTTAGCTTGCAAAAAGTAGACAGTATAGAAAGTAGAAGAATTGTAGCAGAACATTTACGCTCTAGTATGATGATTATTTTAGATGGAGGAATACCAAGCAATACTGATAGAGGTTATGTAGTTCGTAGATTAATTAGAAGAATGATAAGACATTTAAATAAATTACAAATAGATTTAAGTGAACTTTCAGGATTAATTGAATTAAATATAGAAAATTTAAAAGAAATGTATCCAGAATTAAGTCAAAATAAAGATATGATAAAAGCTGCAATAATAGAAGAAAAAGACAAATTCATAAAAACATTAACACATGGTGAAAGAGAATTTGAAAAAATAATAGATAGGATGAAAAATTCAACTAATAAAAATATATCAGGAAGAATAGTATTTAAATTATATGATACATATGGATTTCCACCAGAGCTTACAAAAGAGCTTGCAAATGAAAATGGATATGAAGTAGATTTATCAGAATTTGATGAATTATTTAAAAAGCACCAAGAAAAATCAAGAGAAGGTTCAAATGAAAAATTTAAAGGTGGATTAGCTGATCAAAATGAAAAAACAATTAGCTACCATACTGCAACTCATTTGCTACATGAAGCTTTAAGGGAAATTCTTGGAGAACATGTTAAGCAAAGTGGATCAAATATAACAGCTGAAAGATTAAGGTTTGATTTTAGTCATGGGGAAAAAATGAAAAAAGAAGAAATTGAGCAAGTAGAGAATTTAGTAAATGAGCAAATAAAAAGAAGACTAGAAGTTAGCTTTAAAGAAATGACTGTTGAAGAAGCTATAAATCAAGGAGCTATTGGGTTATTTACTAATAAATATGAAGATGTTGTGAAAGTATATGCAATAGGAGATTTTAGCAAAGAAATATGTGGAGGACCACATGTTGAAAATACATCTAGTATGGGAAGATTTAAAATAAAGAAAGAAGAATCTAGTTCATCAGGAATAAGAAGAATAAAGGCTATTTTAATTGAGGAATAGGAGAAAAAGTAATGGAAGATTGTATTTTTTGTAAAATTATAAAAGGAGAAATTCCTTCAAAAAAAGTTTTTGAAAATGAAGAAATATTAGCATTTAATGATATTAATCCAGCAGCTCCAATTCATATTTTAGTAATACCTAAAAAACATATTAAATCTTTAGTTCATATGGAAGTAGAAGATGAAATTATGGTTGGTAAAATATATGGTGTTATAAATAAAATAGCAGAGGAACAAGGTTTTAAACAAGAAGGATATAGAGTTATTGTAAATTGTGGTGAAAATGGAGGTCAAGAAGTAGGTCATTTACATTTTCATATACTTGCAGGAATTAAATTAAGAGAGATAATTGTTTAAAGTAATATATAGAAAAAACAAGAAAAGTGAAATTTGAAATTTCATTTTTCTTGTTTAATTTATTTAAATAATTTTGTATATTTTTTATGTTTTTTATATAATATAAATGATATTATAATTAAAATTGGTAAAATAGTAATATATATAATTTTACCCGCATTAGGTAGTATTTTGTTTGAAGAAAGAGTAGAATCTTTTTCTTCATTATCTATTTTTATATTCAAAGGAACTATAGTAGTATTTCCTGCGATATCTTCAATAGTAATGCTGGTTGCCAGATTAGTTGAGTAAGTTTTTTGTAATACCTTGTTATTTTCAGATATAAGCCAACCAGATAAAATTTTTATTTCTTCATTAGAAGTTATTTTAGCTATTATCATATTATTTTCTTTAATATATTCAACATTAGCTTTAGGGGATATTTTATCAATATTTGATATATCAATGATAGCATCAATAGTATTACCTAATAAATCTTCTAGTACAATAGTTTCATTTATATTATTTTTGTAAGTTTTGGTAAGAATTGTATCATCATCTGATAATTTCCAACCATCAACAGGTAGAATTTTTTTATTAGAAGATAAATTCCAACCGTCAATTTTTTTTATCTCTTTATCAGAGGTAATAGTCACAGTAACATTATCTTTAGTTAAATTAGCGGAACTATAAGTAACATCTATTTTAGCAGGAGTGGTATCAATATTATTAACTTGTATAGATATTTGAGAAGTATTTCCTGCTTCATTTTTAATTATAATAGTTTCGTTTGAATTATTATGAAAGATTTTACTAAATAGTAGAAAATTATTAGATGGAATCCAATTATTTCCATTTTCAATAGCACACTTTTCATTAACCTGTATTTGAACAATTACTTCATTGTTAGTTAGTTCTGTTGTAGAATAGACAACAGAAGCAGATGGAGGAGTAACATTTACTAAAACATTACAAGTTGCTAATTCGCCACTATTTTGAGATCTTGCAGTTATAATTGCAGAACCATTTTTTATAGGAATTAGAATTCCATCAATTACCTTCAAAATGTGTGGATTACTACTTGTCCAATCTATACCACCAATATCATGTGATAAAGTAGCATTTAATGTAATATTTGAAGTAGAATTTAAACTAACATTTTCTTTATCTAAAATAACCTTTGTTACAGTAGAATCAGAGTATCCACCGCAATAATCTATACAAGAATTCCATTCCTTAGTAGAAAAAAGTGATTGAATATTAGTTTGAGAAGTGTTTGATAATGTAGTTATAAATAAATTAAATTTTTCTAAGTTAGTAAAATTATTATTCTTTCCATAAGTAGAATGTAGCAATTCAAATGAATATTTAAAAGCATCCCATCCTATTTCATTTTTTATCTGAAGAAATGTATAAGCTGCACCATATGTACTATAATTAGTCTGAATTCCATTGGAATAAAAGGATCCTTCTCCAAGGTAACCTTGTAAATTATCACAATGCCATTTATATGATCCTTCTATTCCTAAATTTTGTTCTTTCAATATTTCATATTCTGAAAGCTCCATTAAATTAGGTTTGTAGGAAATTTCATTTTTATCTAATACATATGCCAATTGAAGGTATGAAAATAATGTTCTTTCAAAAGTCCAAGCTTCAGAGAAATTAAACTGAAGCCCTAGCTGATATAGCATTGCAAAAATCCAATCAGTATCAGTACCTATATTCTTCCTATTTTGAATATTAGTAATAAATTGAGATTTAGAAAAATAAATAATTCCGCCTTCTGAAGAATGAGTATATATACCTAATGATACCTCATCATCAGATAACAAATCAATTATAATAGCATTATTTTGAGTAGTAGGAATTACAGATGTTAAATCATTTAAATCATCATATGCTAATTGTATTTGATTAACCCATAATTTAGTATCTTCAACAGAACCAAAAGCATTTATAATATCATTATCAGCTTTTAATAAAATGTTTCCCTTATCACTAACAATATTATTGGTGTTTATTGGAGTTAAAATAATATTATCAAAATAAGCAGTACCTGTAGAATTTCGTAGTTCAAATACAATTTTTAGTTCTCCATTTTTAGGGTAGCCACTTATTGTATAAGTCTTATAATCAAAAGATCCTGAAATGAAAGTCTTGGCAGATAAATTGTCGGGAGTGGGAACATCATTTAGCCAAAATTGAATACCAAAACCAAAGTTTTCTGGTGAATCAACTAATATAACATTAGAAGCTTTACAATCAATATCAATAGAGTATCTGGTTTCATCATCTAAGCCAGTAAAAGTATAAGAAAATTGAGACAATCCTGAAGATGTATGTGTAATTGATATACATTTACTATTATTTACTCCTTTGTTAGTTTCTAAATTGATATTTTGTTTATTATAAGCTGGAAAAAGCTCTAAATTAGAGAGTGATTCAAAGTCAATTATTTCATTATGTGAAGAATAAACAACTGTATTAAATAAAAATATAATAAAAATAAATATAATGGTAGATATAAAGAACAATAATTTTTTCATGATTTACCTCTTTTCTTATATCGGATTATATCATAGTAAAAAGTAAAATGTATAGTACTTATGTAATTATTGTAAAAACAATATAATCTACTCAAGAGGAGATAAAATGAGATAATCAAGTTATATAGGTAGTAAGAATAAATTTGAAATATGAGCAAAGTTATCCTACTTTTTGAGTAGTTAAACATTTATTGAAAAATCATATAAAACTATACACTTTTAAATCCATATATGATATAATTAAAACAAGCGAAAGATTAAAGTAATGGAGGTAAGAGATATGTTTGATAGTAAATATAGTAAAGTATTAACAATTATATTAGTAATTGTGATTATAGCAATAGTGGGATTATTAGTGTTTTTAGGATATGAATATTATCAAAATATGATGATAACACAAAATACATCAGATTTTGTGGATAGTTTTCAAGGAGATTTAATAGATGGAGAATTGCCAGATGGAAGTTCAAATTTAGAAGGAATACCACAAGATGGAGAAAGTGCACTAGACCAATTGAATGATACACAAATAAGTTCTTCTTCAAACTCAGGTAGGGTAATGTATAAAGGATTTGGAGTTAAAGGAACAATGGAAATACCAGCTACAAACTTTAAATATCCAGTGCTTGAAAAAGTTACAAAAACATCTATAGAAACAGCAGTTGCCTTTTTATATGGAACAGAGTTAAATGACCCAGGAAATTCAGTAATAATTGGTCATAACTATAGAAATGGATTGTTTTTTTCAAATAATAAAAGATTGAACATTGGAGATAAAATATTTGTAACAGATATCAGAGGAACTAAAATGACATATACAATATATAATAAGTTTGAAACATCGGAAACTGATACATCATTTTATCAAAGAGATACAGCAGGAAAACCAGAATTAACATTATCAACATGTACAGATGATAGTAGAGCAAGATTAATAATTTTAGCAAGAGCAGATTAAATTTAAATATGAATTTTAAAAAGTAGTACAAATCCTTAGAGTACTACTTTTTATATTGTATAAATAAAAATATAGAAGTGAAAAAGAAATTAAAAAATAAAAATAATTCAAGAACTCCTTTATTTTTTGGACAAAATTGTATATAATAAATAAAATAAAAATAAGAGGTGCATACATGAATAGAAAGCAGATTAAAGAAAAAATCGAAGATTTGCAAAAGCAAGTTAATTATCATGCCAAAAGATATTATGATGAAGATAAACCAGAAATATCAGATTTTGAATATGATATGTTATTACTAGAACTTAGAAATTTAGAAAATGAAAATCCTGAGTTAATAACAAAAGAGTCATTAACACAAAAAGTAGGAGGAACTGTAAAAGCAGGTTTTTCTAAAGTAACACATGAAGTACCACTTCAAAGTCTACAAGATGTTTTTAGCTTAGAAGAAGTAGAAGAATATATTAGTAAAATAGAGGAAAAAGCAAAGGAAAATAAATTAGAAAATATTGAATATATAGTGGAAACAAAAATAGATGGATTATCTGTGAGTTTAGAGTACAAAAATGGAGAATTTGTAAGAGGAGCAACCAGAGGGAATGGCCAAATAGGAGAAGATGTAACTCATAATTTAAAAACCATAAAAACTATTCCAATGAAATTAAAAGACAATGTAGATATAATTGTTCGAGGAGAAGTTTTTATAGGTAAAAAAGAGTTTGACAAGATGAATAAAGAAAGAGAAGAAAATGAGGAAGAGCTATTTGCAAATTCAAGAAATGCAGCAGCTGGTTCACTTCGTCAATTAGATAGTGAAATAACTAAAAAAAGACCATTAGATATGTATATTTTCAATGTTCAAAAAATAGATAAAAAAGAATTTAAATCACATTATGAAGGATTGGAATATTTAAATGAGCAAGGTTTTAATGTAAACCCAGTAAGAATTGCTTGTAAAAATATAGCAGAAATAAAAAAAGCAATAGAAAAAATAGGTGGAAATAGAGATAAATTATCTTTTGGAATAGATGGAGCAGTTGTTAAAGTAGATGATTTAAAGTTTAGAGAAATACTTCGGTTCAACCTCAAAAACACCAAGATGGGCAGTAGCATATAAATATCCACCAGAAGTAAAAGAAACAATTGTAAAAGAAATTATTTGTCAAGTTGGAAGAACAGGTGTAATTACTCCAATGGCAGTTTTAGAGCCAGTAAAAGTAGCAGGTTCAACTATATCTAAAACAACACTTCATAATGAGGATTTCATTAAAGAAAAAGAACTTAAAATTGGAGATACAGTAAGTATTCAAAAAGCAGGAGATGTTATTCCCGAAATAGTGGAAGTAAAAAAAGATAAAAGAACAGGACAAGAAGTAGATTTTGAAATGCCTAAAAATTGCCCTGTATGTGGTGCTAAATGTATAAGAGAAGAAGGAGAAGTAGCGATTAGATGTACAGGAATTGAATGTCCAGCTAAGCTATTTCGTAATTTGGTTCATTTTGTCTCAAGAGAAGCTATGAATATTGATGGATTAGGTGAGAATATAATAAGTCAACTTTTAGAAAACAAGTTAATTGAAAATATAGCAGATATATATGTATTAGAATTTGAACAAATAGCATCATTAAAGAAAAATGGTACAAAGTTTGCACAAAATTTAGTAGATAGTATTAATAAAAGTAAAGAAAATGACTTATATAGACTAATTACAGCTTTAGGAATTAGAAATATAGGAGCTAAAGCATCAAAAGTGCTTGCAAGAAAATATAAAGAAATTGATAATTTAGCAAATGCAGAATTTGAAGATTTGAGTAATATAAATGATATTGGACCAATTGCTGCAAATAGTATTATTAGTTTTTTTAATCAAGAACAAACTAAGGATTTAATAATGAGACTTAAAAAAGCAAAAGTAAATACTTCATATTTTGAAGAAGAAGGAATAGATAATAGATTTGAAGGAAAAACTTTTGTATTAACAGGAAGTTTAGAAAACTATACTAGAGGAGAAGCTACAAATTTTATTGAAAAATTTGGAGGGAAAACATCTAGCTCAGTATCTAAGAAAACAGATTTTGTACTAGCTGGAGAAGAAGCAGGAAGTAAACTTACAAAAGCTGAAAAATTAGGAGTAACAGTAATTACAGAAGAAGAATTTAAAGAAATGATAAAATAGTGATAAAATATTTAAATCAAAGAAGGAGAAAAAATGGAAGGATATACTTTTGAAAAGATGTGGTTAGATTTAAAAAATGGATATCAAATATATTATACTTATGTTGGAAATAAATATGTATTATTCAAAACAGCAGAAAATTGTTATACACAAAAACTTTTATCAGACTACAAGAAAAATCCACAACCAAGAATGTCAATGCTAACACTTACAAGAGTTAAAGAAATGTTTGAACATATGGAAGATATAGAATATAGGATAATGGAAGAAAAATAAAAAAGGAGTTTAAAAATGACAGTAATTATAGATGGAAAGCAATTGGCTAAAAAAGTAAGAGAAGAATTAAAATTAGAATGTGCAGAATTGAAAGAAAAAGGAATCAATCCAAAACTTGCAGTAATTATGGTAGGGAATAACCCTGCCTCAAAAGTATATGTGAAAAACAAAAGCAAAGCTTGTGATGAAATTGGAATTAGTTATGAAGAATATTTATTGGAAGAAGATACCAAACAAGAAGAACTTATGGAAACGATTAAAAAATTAAATGAAAACGAAGAAATTAATGGAATACTATTACAAAGTCCAATACCAAATCATTTGAATATTAATGCAGCATTTAAAGCAATATCATATAGTAAAGATGTAGATGGATTTACACCATCTAGTGTTGGGAAATTATCAATAGGAGAAGAGACTTTCATTTCATGTACACCATATGGTGTAATGAAAATGTTTGAAGAATATAATATTGACTTAAATGGTAAAAATGTAGTAATATTAGGAAGAAGTAATATTGTTGGAAAACCATTAGTACAATGTTGTTTAAATAAAAATGCAACAGTTACAGTATGTCATTCTAAAACAAAAGATTTAGAAGAGTATACAAAAAGAGCAGATATTGTAATTGCTGCAATAGGAAAAGCTAAATTTGTTACAAAAGATATGGTAAAACAAGGGGCAGTTGTTATTGATGTGGGGATTAATAGAACTGAAGAAGGAAAACTAGTAGGAGATGTAGATTTTGAAGAGGTTGAAAAAGTAGCAAGTCATATAACACCAGTACCAGGGGGAGTAGGGCCTATGACAATTGCAATGCTTATGGGGAATGTAATTAAGGCTACAAAGGAACAAAACAATCCAAATACAACATTTTAAAAATAATATAAGTAAATTTTAGGGGCATTAATTATAATGCCTTTTTTGGTATTTTAGGAGGAGAAAAATGGAAAATTTAGAAGAAAAGAAATATTGGGTTTGGTTTTCATTAATACCAAATTTAGGGATAAAAAGAAAACAAAAGTTATTAGAAAAGTATAAAAATCCAAAAAATATCTATTTTTTATCTAAGAAAGAATTATTAAAGAACAAAGGTATAGGAGAAGTTATTGTAAATAATATATTGGATAAAGAAATAAGAAAAAAGCTAGATAAACATTTAATGTATATGGAAGAAAATAAAATTGATTTAATATCAATTAAAGATAGTGAGTATCCAGAAATATTAAAGCAAATTTATGACCCGCCAATTAGTATATATATAAAGGGAAATAAAGAAATTTTAAATAATCAATCAATTGGAATAATAGGAGCAAGAAATGCAAGTACTTATGGTGAAAAAGCGGCTAAATATTTTGCATATAATTTGTCAAAATATAATATAACTATTGTTAGTGGTCTTGCTAAAGGTATTGATACTTTTGCACATATTCGGAACACTTTGTGCTAAAGAAAAAACTATTGCAGTACTTGGAAATGGTTTAGATACAATTTACCCAAAAGAAAATGAAAATTTAACAAATAGTATACTAGAAAATGGAGGTACTATTATTTCTGAATATCCTTTAGGAACAAAACCTATGAAAATGAATTTCCCAGCAAGAAATAGGATAGTTAGTGGAATAAGTAAAGGAATTCTTGTAATTGAGGCAAAAGAGAAAAGTGGTACTTTAATTACTGTTGATTTTGCATTAGAACAGGGAAGAGATGTATTTGTAATTCCAGGAAATATCAATTCTGAAAATTCAGTAGGCACAAACGATTTGATTAAACAAGGTGCAAAAATAGTTACAAATTACATGGAAATAATACAAGAAATGGGGAATATAGGAAAATATTAAAGAAGATATGTAAAATATATAAAAGAATAGCATAAAGAAAAAATAAGATTTGCAAAAAAATGTGTCTAAAAACTTGATATAGATTCATTATTCACTAACATCACATTGGTGCGATGATTTTATTTTTTGGAGCGGGTAGCGAGAATCGAACTCGCGCTATCAGGTCGGAAGCATGACATTCTACCACTAAATTATACCCGCATATCTTATATTGGTGGAGATGAGGAGAGTCGAACTCCTGTCCATAATATTTTCCGAATAGAATTCTACAAGTTTAGTTTATTATTTATATTTATTTTATTAACACTAATAAACAAGTTTTAATAAAATATAGCTTTTAAATACCCACTACTTCCAAAGCAAAAGTAGCTTTGTTTCCCACTAAAATGACACTTTAATCTAATTATGTGGGGATAATTAGTAAAGCGTAGCTACTACTTAGGCAGCTAATGCTAATTCGTTATTATCAGCGTTTAATTTAATTTTCGCTTTTTTTAAAGTGGCCGAAGCGAACATCCACTACTTGCTATCTATTTTTCTAATAATATGTCGAAACCTTTACATCCCCATATTATACTTTTTTATTATACTATAACTTTAAATAATTATCAAGAATTCTATCGAGTTTATTATTTCTTTTTAGATTCATTTTGAAAAATTAATTATACATAGTGTATAAATGTTACTACAGTTAATATTTAAGTTAAAAGATATAAAAAATAAAATAGAAAAAGAGAGAAGCCTTTTAATTATAGGATTTCCTCTTTAAAATTTTTTGTATCTAATATAAATTCCATACCATTTAAATAGTTTAAAATTCCACTATCATCTTTAAAGTTAAATTTTAATATGTAACTACACAGCATTTGATATTTTTTCTTATATTTTTTATTAATTTCATTAATACCATATTTACCATCACCAACAATTGGAAAACCCAAATAAGATAAATGAGCTCTTATTTGATGAGTTCTACCAGTTTCAATTTCTACATCTAAAAAACAAGTATTATCATTTCTTTTTTCTAATACATTAAAACTTGTAACAATTTTTTGAGAACCTTTTTTTTGAGTATCACTAATAAATACTAAAGACTTTTTATTATCTTTAAAAAGATAAGCTTCACATCTTTTGAAGTTTTTATTTGGAATACCATAAATAAATGCCATATAATGTTTTTCTATTTCATGAGATTTAAATTTATCAAATAGAATTTGTAGAGTAGTTTCATTTTTTGCAAATAAAACAAGTCCTGTTGTGTTTCTATCAATTCTATGGCATGGCATTGGCTTAAAAAGACTATTAGAATAGTTTTTATGAACATGCATAGTCAAACTATTGTCTCCTGTAACTTCAATGTTATATGGCTTATTAACAATTAAAATATTATCATCTTCAAAGAAAATATCTAATTTTAAATTATCTTGTAATAAGTCATCTGCAATATAGACTAAGATTTCATCACCTTCATAAACTAGAATATTGCCACTTACTCTATTTCCATTTACTTTAATGTCTTTTTTTCTTAATGTTTTATAAAGTAAATTAGAATTAAGATTTTCAATGTTATCTAGCAAAAATGTATTTAATTTTTTTTCATTATATTTTTTATTTACTATTAATTTTTTCATAATATGTATTATATCTTATGAAGTTAAAAAAAGCAAGTTAAAATCTGTGTAGAAATTTTATGTAAAGTATGATATAATATATGTATTGCAAAATAGCAAATATAAAGGAGGAATCAATGATGGGAAGAACAACATTTGAAGAAATTCGGAATATGGTGGAAAATGAAACATCAGGTAGAGGAAGTGAAACTAAACCAATTGAACAAAACTCTAAAGCTTATATAGCATTTGGGAAGACAATTCAAATAGGTAATTTGAAAACAAGAAGATATATACCAGGAGATTCAAAAAATGTAATAAAAAAATGTTTTGAAAAATCAGACGAAATACCAAATATTTTACTGTATGGAGTGAGAAAAGAAAAAGAAATGCTAATAAAATCTACAAGAAATAGAATTAATAAAATAGTAGATGATAATGCAAAAATTATCTTAGTAGTAGAAGAAGATAATGAAATTATAGCTATTATTGAAATGTATTGTATGGGAGAAACAGGATTTTTTACAACAACAGCTATATCAAAAGACAAAAGAGTAGAAGCAATTAGAAAAATAATTATAACAGCAATAGAATTTTTGGTAAAAGTTTGTAAAGAAGAAGGATATTTTGAATATCTTATGCCTATACCAGTTGGATATAATCAGTATTTTTTAGAACAAGAAGATAAAAGATTTACTGAAATAACAAATGTAAATAAGAGTTTTTGGGGAGATATTCAAGAAGATTTTGATAGAAGTGGCAATAAAAGAATATTAAACCCAGAAAGTAGTTTGAAATCTAAAATATATATGGATATTTTATTAGGAGAGATATCAAAAGTTATAAGTAATGGTATGGTAGATGATGGTATTATATTCAAATTAGAAAAACAATTTGAATTACTAGAAAAATATGAAAGATATGTACTTTGTAAGAAAATGATTATTTCAAAAAAAATAGAAGAAATAGAATTCTTCGAAAAAATTATGAAAGAATTGGAGTTATCTCAAAAAAAATTTGTAAGTTTAGAGCTAAGTGAAGAAATTAAAAAAACTAAGGAAAAGCAGGACATTGCACTAAAAGAAAAACAAAAAATTGAAGAAGAAATAAGTGCAATTGAAAAAGAAAATAGTTTAGATGGAGTAGAGTTTCATCTAATCCCAATTATTGAATAAGTAAACCTCATAATAAAAGAGTTCCAAATGGAGCTCTTTTATTATGAGGAAATCATAAATATAAAATCAATGAATATAATAAAAATGTGAACTTTATGTGAAAAGTATAAAAATGTATTGACATTTTATCATATAAGGTATAAATTATTAGCAGTTACTTATGATGAGTGCTAACGAAAAATTAAGGAGGTATAAAAAATGATAAAACCATTAGGAAGTAGAGTTTTAATAAAAATGAAAGAAGGAGAAGAAACAACAAAAAGCGGAATAATATTGGCAAATAGTGCTAAAGAAAAACCACAAATAGCAGAAGTTGTTGAAGTAGGGCCTGGGGAAATGATAAATGGTAAATTGGAGCCTATTAATGTAAATAAAAAAGACCAAGTAATAGTAAATAAATATGCAGGAACAGAAGTAAAATATGAAGGGCAAGAATATATAATTATAAAACAAGAAGATATCTTAGCAATTGTAGAATAATATATATATGAAATATAAAGGATTTTAAATAAATTTAAAATGGAGAGGAAAGATAAAAATGGCAAAAATTATAAAATTTGGAGAAGATGCAAGAAAATCTTTACTAGAAGGTGTAAATAAATTAGCAGATACTGTTAAAGTAACACTTGGACCAAAGGGAAGAAATGTAGTATTAGATAAAAGTTTTGGTTCACCACTAATTACAAATGATGGTGTAACAATTGCAAAAGAGATAGAATTAGAAGATAAATTTGAAAATATGGGTGCAAGACTTGTAAAAGAAGTTTCAACAAAAACAAATGATGTAGCAGGAGATGGAACAACAACTGCAACAGTACTTGCTCAAAGTATGATTAAAGAAGGTGTTAAAAATGTAGCTGCAGGTGCAGATCCAATGGCAATTAAAAGAGGGATTGAAAAAGCAGTAGAAGTTGCAGTAGAAGGATTAAAAGAAATAAGTTCAGAAATTAATGGAAAAGAAGATATTGCAAGAGTTGCAAGTATATCTGCAAACAATGAAGAAATAGGGAAATTAATAGCTGAAAGTATGGAAAAAGTATCAAAAGATGGAGTAATCACAATAGAGGAATCAAAAACTTCTAATACAGAATTAAATATTGTAGAAGGAATGCAATTTGATAAAGGATATTTGTCACCATATATGGCAACAGATACAGAAAAAATGGAAGCAGTTTTGGATAATCCATATATACTATTAACTGATAAAAAAATTAGTAATGTTCAAGAAATATTACCTTTACTAGAAAGTTTAATGCAAGAATCAGGAAAATTATTAATTATATGTGATGATATGGAGGCAGAAGCATTATCTACATTAATACTTAATAAATTAAGAGGAGTATTAAATGTAGTAGTAGTAAAAGCACCTGGGTTTGGAGACAAAAGAAAAGCAATGCTTGAAGATATTGGAATTTTAACAGGGGCAAATATAATTACATCTGACCTAGGTTTAGATTTGAAAGATACTACAATAGAACAATTAGGAAGAGCAAAACAAGTTAAAGTTCAAAAAGAAAATACTATTATAGTAGATGGTATTGGGGATAAAAAAGAAATAGAAAATAGAGTAAATCAGTTAAAAGCACAAATAACTGAATCACAAAGTGAATTTGATATAGAAACAATGCAAGAAAGACTTGCGAAAATTTCTGGAGGAGTGGCAGTAATTGCAGTAGGAGCAGCTACAGAAGTTGAGATGAAAGAGAAAAAATTAAGAATAGAAGATGCATTATCTGCTACAAAAGCAGCAGTAGAGGAAGGGATTGTAGCAGGAGGAGGAACAGCTTTAATAAATGTTATATCAAAAGTTGAAAAAATAATAGAAAAATTAGAAGATGGGGAAAAAGTAGGAGCACAAATAGTATTAAAATCATTAGAAGAGCCAGCAAAACAAATAGCTATTAATGGTGGATTAGAGCCAGCTGTAATTATTGATAAAGTGAAAAGTTCAGAAATTGGAATTGGATTTAATGTTGCTAAAAATGAATATGTAGATATGAAAAAAACAGGAATAGTAGATCCAACTAAAGTGACAAGAAGTGCACTTCAAAATGCAGCTTCAATATCTGCAATGGTACTTACAACAGAAAGTTTAGTAGCAGATATGCCTGAGGCAAAAGGTTGTAGCCATAGTGGTCATGATTTAGGACCAACTGGAATGGATGGAATGTACTAAAATATAAATTGGTAAATATATAGATAAATATATTATGTTTTTTTATAAAAACAACAGGAAATGACAAAATATTTTTAATAAATGTGTTAAGATACAAATAGTTTTATCTTAATGCATTTTTTATTTATATAGTTTTTATATCAAATATCAAAAAAATTTTATATCAAAAAAATTAATTCAAAAACCAAATTCCTTGAATTTGAAACAAAAGAGATACTAAATAATGTACATAAGAAAAATATAATTAAAAACAAACGAAAA